>JAAUYG010188303.1_pt1 | contig 20108 bp, 19 predicted proteins | sample 7278091 | NCBI WGS metagenome assembly JAAUYG01 (sample SAMN14350201, study PRJNA611818) | marine sediment metagenome | isolation source: surface marine sediment (0.6m) | place: French Polynesia: Moorea | collected 2018-08
ATGTCGAGGTCCACCGGGTCGAATCGGCGGCCGAAATGGCCGACCGCGTGCAGGCGCTCCTCCCCGAGGCCGATGTCGTCATCAAGACCGCGGCCGTGGCCGATTATCGCCCCGTGCACACCGCCGATCACAAGATCAAGAAGACGGAGGATCATCTGTCGGTTACGTTCGAGCGCACCATCGACATTCTTCATTCCATCGGGCGGCAGAAAGCGCATCGCTTCCTGGTCGGGTTCGCGGCCGAGACCCGGGATCTCCGGGAGAATGCCCGCCAGAAGCTCGAGGCCAAGAATCTGGACATGATCGTCGCCAACCGCATCGGCGAGGCCGGGTCCGGGTTCGAGGCGGACACCAACAAGGTCACGCTCCTCCACCGCGACGGTCGCGAGGAGGGCCTCCCGGTCATGAGCAAGGAAGCCCTCGCCCATGAACTGCTCAGCCGGATCACCGAACGTCTGCCTTCCGACTAAAACACAAGTGGATGCCCCGTTTTTTGCCGTATCACGCCGCCCGCAAACTTTAATTTTCATTTTGAGACGGCTTCTGGCCTTGCGGTCGGGCACCCACCTTGAAATCAAAGGCAACGATAACGATATTATAGACGATTGCGCACGATCGCTCGCCAGCCCATCCATGCCAACGGGCTGGAATGAACGCTGTGTGGCGAAACCCGGACGAAAGCCGGGATGATCACCGTGAGAACTGAATGACCGACAACCCCATCGACGTGCTGGATGAAATCCTGCACACCCTCCACAACCATCGCGACGCAGGTATCAGAGGCTTTGACTGCAGCGGCGAAGCCGCGGGCCTGATGGACCGCTGGCACGAACCACTGACCCAACGCCGGGACACGCTGGAAGCCATTCGAGCCGATCTGGGCGAGTGCCGTCGGTGCCCGTTGTGCCATCGGCGGCGCCACATCGTCTTCGGGGTGGGCAACCCCGACGCCCAGCTGGTTTTCGTGGGCGAAGGCCCCGGGCGCGACGAGGATCTGCGGGGTGAACCTTTTGTCGGGGCCGCCGGCGAGCTGCTGAACCGCATTATTCAGGCCATCAAACTGACCCGCGATCAGGTTTACATCGCCAACATCGTCAAGTGTCGACCCGAGGGGAACCGCAATCCCGAAACCGGTGAAATTGCGACCTGCCTGCCATTTCTGGAACGGCAGCTCAAAGCCGTCAATCCGCGTTTCATTGTCGCCCTGGGCAAGGTGGCGGCCCAGACCCTGCTCGGCCGCCAGGAGCCCATCACCCGCTTGCGGGGAAAATTTTACGACTATCACGGCATCCGGCTGCTGCCCACCTTCCATCCGGCCTACCTGCTGCGCAATCCCGCGGCCAAGCGCGATGTCTGGGCGGATATGCAGATGCTCATGAAGGTATATGACTATGAGGACTAATTTATGCTTGTGTCTGGCAGCGGCCTTTTTGCTGCTGGTGACTGGTAACGCCCTGGGAGCGCCCGGTGAGATTCGGCTCGTCAAGGTGGCCGACCCTATCGGCCCGGGGGTGGCCGAATTTATCAAAGACAGCATCGCGACGGCGGAAGACGAACAGGCTGCCTGCGTCATCATCCAACTCGATACGCCCGGCGGCCTGGCCTCGGCCATGCGTGAAATCGAGATGGCGATGCTGGCTTCACGCGTGCCGGTGGTGGTCTATGTCAGTCCCTCGGGCGCCCGCGCCGCCTCGGCCGGTGTCATGATCACCATCGCGGCCGATATTGCGGCCATGGCCCCCGGCACCAACATCGGGGCGGCCCATCCGGTGGGGGCCGGCGGACGCGAGATCGAAGAGAAAATGTCCGAAAAGGTGGTCAACGACATGGTGGCCCATGCCCGCAGCGTGGCCGAAAGCAAGGGCCGCAACGCCGAGTGGGTCGAAAAAGCCATCCGCGAGAGTGCGGCCATCACCGAAACCGAGGCGCTGGAGCAGAACGTCATCGACCTGGTGGCCAAGGACCTCGACGACCTGATTGCGCAGATCGACGGACGCGAGGTGGCCGGAAAGGGCACATTGAATCTCGAGGGTGCTCCCCGGCGGAGTGTCGAGGAAAGCCTGCGCACCAAGGTGCTCAAGGCCATCAGCGACCCCAACGTGGCCTTCCTGCTTTTTCTGCTCGGCGCGGCTGGTTTGTATTTCGAATTCTCCAATCCCGGCGCGCTGTTTCCGGGCATTATCGGCGGCATCTGTCTGGTGCTGGCGATCTTCGCCTTCCAGTTGCTGCCCGTGAACTACGTGGGCATTCTCCTGATGGTCCTGGCAATTGTCTTTTTCCTCTTGGAGATAAAGGTTACCAGCTACGGGATGCTCAGCCTGGCCGGGGTCGTGAGCTTGTTTCTGGGGGCCCTCATGCTCTACGAAGGCGACGACCCGGCCATACGGATCTCCTGGAGCGTGCTGATCCCCACTGTGGGATTGGTCTCGGCCTTCTTCGTCGTCGTTGCCGGGCTGGCCTTCCGCTCCCAGGTGAGCACCACCCGAACCGGCGAGCGGGGGCTGGTGGGCAAGATCGGGGTGGTCAAACAGGCCATCGATCCTGAGGGCAAGGTGTTCGTGCACGGCGAATTGTGGAAGGCCGTGGCCGGGAAACCCATTGAAAAAGACTGCAAGGTTCGGGTCACGCATGTGGAGGGGCTGACCCTCACGGTGGAGCCGGACGATGTGGCCTGAATCCCGGCACCGAACGTCAATTTTTTTCATTCCATGGTAACGGAGGTCTCATGCTTTACCAGACAATAGTCATCGTGGTGCTCGTGGTTCTGTTTCTGGCCTCGGCCATCAAAATCCTCAACGAATACGAGCGCGGCGTCATCTTTCGCCTGGGCCGCGTGATCCGTGCCAAGGGGCCGGGTCTGATCATCCTGATTCCGTTCATCGACAAGATGGTCAAGGTGAGTCTGCGGCTGGTGGCCATGGACGTGGATCCTCAGGACATCATCACGCGCGACAACGTGTCGGTCAAGGTGAACGCCGTGATCTATTTCCGCGTCATCGATCCCACCAAGGCCATCATCGAGGTGGAGGACTACAGCTACGCCATGTCGCAGCTGGCCCAAACGACCCTGCGCAGTGTCTGCGGCCAGGCCGAACTGGACGACCTGCTCTCCGGGAGGGAAAAGCTCAATGCCGAGCTTCAGGAAATCCTCGACACCCACACCGACCCCTGGGGCATCAAGGTGGCCACGGTGGAGCTGAAGCACATCGACCTGCCCCAGGAAATGCAGCGGGCCATGGCGCGTCAGGCCGAGGCCGAGCGCGAACGCCGGGCCAAAATCATCAGCGCCGAAGGTGAGCGCCAGGCTGCGGACCGTCTGGCCGAAGCCGCCGCCATCATCGACCAGAACCCCGTAGCCCTGCAGCTGCGCTACCTGCAGACGGTCAATGAAATGGCTACGGAGAGCAACACCACCACGGTTTTTCCGATCCCCATCGACTTGTTCCGCCCGTTGATCAAGAGGGGACCCGAATCCAGCGAGACCTGAGAACACCGGCCGCCGTCCCTCCCGCAGTAGTGGCGGCTACATATTGGGTTGACACGAAGCCGAGGGCTGTTTTATCTAAACCGCTTTATGATCAGCGCCATTGCCGTATCTTGACGGCCAGCGGAGGGCGCGGCCCGATTCCGACGACCGAGCGGAGGCCCGGAAGCCTCCGCTTACGTTTGCAGACTGCAGCCAAAGGGAGAGCGATCCATGGGTGGAAAGAAAAAGGAAGCCAAGGAAAAACCCCTCGAGAAAATGACGGCGACCGAATTGCGTGAACTCGCCAAGGAAATTCCCGATATCGTTGGTGCCCACGGGATGAACAAGACCGAACTGGTGGCGGCCGTCAAAAAGGCCCGCGGCATCGAAGAAGCGCCGCGCAAGAAAGGTCGGGGCTCGGTGCGCGAGATCAAGGCCAAGATCCAGCAACTCAAGAAGGATCGGGCCGCCGCCCTGGAGGCCAAGGACGATCGCCTGGCCACGATCTACAAGCGAAAGATCTCGCGTCTCAAGAAGCAAACCCGCCGCGCGGCTTAGGGCGGCTGCGCCGTGGAGGAAGACACGCGCTCGAACGCCCCTGCGCCGGCGGGGGCGATCGCATCCGGCCGCATCGCCCCGGGCGAACTGGCTTTCGATATTGACGGCGTGGTCGCCAACACCATGCGTTTGTTCCTTGATATCGTGCGCGACCGCTACGGCATCAATCACATCCGGCTCGAAGACATTACCTGCTACAATCTGGAGGATTGCCTGGACATCGATCCAGAGGTGATCACCGATGGCATCCGGATGCTTCTCCAGGGCGACTATCCGCATGTGCTGCAACCCATGGACGGCTGCCGCCGGGTCTTGGAACGGCTGGGGCGTGAAGTCCCGCGCCTGCTGTTCGTGACGGCGCGACCCAACCGGGACGTCATCACACGCTGGCTGCACGATCTGCTGAGCCTCCCGGAGCAGGCGATCGAGGTGGTGGCCACCGGCAGTTTCGAAGCCAAAATCGACGTGCTTCGGGAGGCTCGGGTCGGCCACTTCGTCGAAGACCGGCTGGAAACCTGTTTTCTGCTGGCCGATGCGGGCATCGCACCGATTGTTTACCGCCAACCCTGGAATCGCCGGCCTCATCCGTTCACCGAGGTGGGCGGCTGGGACGATATTGAGGCCCTGCTCCGGTTCTTCCCGGGGTCTTGAGAGATTCACGGCTCACGGAGCCGGAAGGAAGTTGAATTGAAATCCAGCGCCACCGGGCATCAGACGATCGACCACTTTCTGACGGCGCTTGCCGTCGAAAAGGGTTATTCTCTCCACACGTGCCGGGCCTATCGTGCGGACCTGGAGGCCTTCACCCGCTTCGTCGCGCCAGGGGAGCCCACCGATGCCCGCCAGGGACAGCCAACCTCCGGCCCCTTCGACCCGCGGCAGGTGGATAGTCTGGTCATTCGCGGCTATCTGGCGGATCTCTACCGCCGGAACAGCAAATCCACGATTGCCCGCAAACTCTCGGCCCTGCGATCCTATTTCCGTTTCCTGCAGCGCCAGGGCGTGCGAAGCGACAACCCGGCCGAATCCGTCCTGACGCCCAAGCAGGAGAAGAAAATTCCTCACTATCTCACGGTGGACGATGTCTTTCGCCTGCTGGACCAGGTGCAGGAGGACTCGCTGCTGGGTGTGCGCAACCGGGCGATATTCGAAACGCTCTACTCGGCCGGCACCCGCGTGTCGGAACTGGCCGGACTGAACACGGTGGATGTGGACTTGAAGGCCAGCATCATGCGCGTCCGCGGCAAGGGCAACAAGGAGCGCCTGCTGCCGCTCGGGGAGAAGGCCGTGCAGGCTATCCGCGCCTACCGCGAGCGGCTTCAGCGCGAGACCGGCATCGCTCCGGATGCGGACGGCGCCCTTTTCCGCAACCAGCGAAGGGGCCGGCTGACGCCGCGCTCGATCGCGCGCATCCTGGACAAGCTCGTGCGCCAGTGCGGCCTCCTGGTGCCCGCATCGCCGCACACCCTGCGCCATACCTTCGCCACCCATCTGCTGGATGCCGGTGCGGACCTGCGTACGGTGCAGGAGCTTTTGGGGCACGTAAGTCTGTCCACGACCCAGAAATACACCCATGTCAGCATCGATCGGCTGATGGAAACCTACGACAAGGCCCATCCCCGCCGTTGAGGGCCCTGGGGGCCGGGAGCACGAACCATGCGGATGCACGCAACAACCATTCTGGCCGTGAGGCGCCAAGGCAAACTGGCCGTGGCCGGCGACGGCCAGGTGAGCATGAACAATACGGTGATCAAACACAAGGCCCGCAAGGTGCGCCGGATTTACAACGAACGCATCATCGTGGGTTTCGCCGGGGCCACGGCCGACGCCCTGACCCTTTCAGAAAAGCTGGAGGCCAAGCTTGAACGCTACAACGGCAATCTGACCCGCGCGGCGGTCGAGCTGGCGCGGGAATGGCGTGCCGACAAATACCTGCGTCGCCTGGAGGCCCTGATGATCGCCGCCGACGAGGCCAATATCTTTCTGCTTTCGGGCAACGGCGACGTGATCGAGCCGGACGAGGGTGTCGTGGCCATCGGCTCGGGCGGTATCGCCGCCCAGGCCGCGGCCCAGGCCCTTGTGCAGCACGCCGAACTGGATGCCCGGGCCATCGTCGAAGCGGCCATGGCGATCGCCGGTTCGCTGTGTGTGTTCACCAACGACCAATTGACCATCGAAGAAATCTAGACGAGGGGATTCGGGGCGCGCCCAAGGACGCCCGGGGAATAAATTCATGCAAGACCTCAAACCAGTCGATATCGTCAAAGCCCTGGATCGCTTCATCATCGGGCAGCACAAGGCCAAACGTTCGGTGGCCATCGCGCTTCGCAACCGCTGGCGCCGCCGGCAGGTCGCCGACGACCTGCGGGATGAAATCACTCCCAAGAACGTCATCCTGATCGGTCCCACCGGGGTAGGGAAGACCGAGATCGCCCGGAGGATTTCGACCCTGGCGGATTCGCCCTTCTACAAGGTGGAGGCTTCCAAGTTCACCGAGGTGGGCTATGTGGGTCGCGACGTGGAATCCATGGTCAGGGATCTGCTCGAACTGACCATCACCCAGCTTAAAATCCGCGAGCAGGAGAGCGTTCAACTCAAGGCCATGCAGCTGGCCGAAGAGCGCATGCTCGATATCCTTCTGCCCAAACCCAGCGCCCCGCGGGGTTTCGGCCTGCCGACGGCTCCCACGGAGGCGCCGGCCGAGAACAGCGACAATGCCACCCGCGAAAAGCTCCGCCGGATGCTGCGCGACGGCAAACTGGACGACCGAGTGGTGGATGTGGACGTGGCCGAGCGCTCCGCGCCCATGGTCGAGATCTTCTCCAACGCGGGCATGGAGGAGATGGGCATCAATTTCAAGGATATGCTCGGCGGCCTTCTTCCCAAGAGCACCAAGAAGCGCAAAATGAAGGTGATCGAGGCCATGGAGGTGCTGGCCCAGGAAGAGGCCCAGAGTCTGGTGGACATGGACAAGGTGGTCAAAAAGGCGATCGAAAAGGTGGAGCAGGCCGGGATCATCTTTCTGGACGAGATCGACAAGATCGTGGGATCCGACGGACGCCAGGGGCCGGATGTCTCCCGCGAGGGAGTCCAGCGCGACCTCCTGCCCATCGTGGAGGGCAGCACGGTCAACACCAAATACGGCCCGGTGAAGACCGACCACATCCTGTTTATCGGAGCAGGGGCTTTTCACGCCATCAAGCCGGCGGACATGATTCCGGAACTGCAGGGCCGCTTTCCCATCCGGGTGGAGCTGGAATCGCTGGGGCGCGCGGAGTTCGTACGCATCCTCAAGGAACCCCAGAATGCGCTGTTGCTGCAGTACCAAGCCATGCTGGCCACCGAAGGCATCGAGCTGGTGTTTGCGGATGAGGCCGTGGAGACCATTGCCGCCATCGCCGAGGAGGTCAATACACGCACCGAAAACATCGGCGCCCGCCGGCTGCACACGATGATGGAATGCCTCCTTGAAGACATCCTCTTCGACGCACCGGATCTGCCTGCCGACAAGATGGTGATCGACCGGGCCTACGTGGAGACCCGGCTGGCGGCGATCAAGGACGACGAGGATTTGAGCCGTTATATTTTATGAATTAGTGTGGGGACCTATGAATTGCGCTGCAAGCATGGGTGGCATCGGCAGAGCTGCTTATTTCTTCGATAGTTACTTTTCTTTTTCGGAAAAGAAAAGTAACCAAAAGAAACCGCCCCCGGCCCGCTTGCCCCTGCGCGTCACTGCACCGAACGGGGCTCGCGGTAACTCGCATCGCTCAGACAAGTCCGCGAGCCTTATCCGTCCGACGCAGTGATGCTCGGCGCGGCCCGAAGGGGAATCGAAGCTGAACATGTAAGAATATGCAACCCTCTAGGTCCAGGTGGACGTTTGTTGGATGTGGGATTGGACCGGTGGTTAATGACGATGACGATCTTGACTGTGATCAGGGGATAAAAGAATGAATACTGCCGGTACGGATCAGCCCCGGCCGAGTGTGGCCGACATCCTGATCGAGGCCCTGCCGTATATTCGGCAGTTCGCCGGGATGACGATCGTGATCAAGTACGGCGGCCACGCCATGGTGGATGCGCAGTTACGGGAAGATTTCGCCCAGGACGTGACCCTGTTGAAATTCATCGGCCTCAACCCGGTGGTGGTCCACGGGGGCGGGCCCCAGATCAACCAGGTCCTGGACCGGATGGGCATCCGCCCCAAGTTCGTGCGCGGCATGCGCATGACCGACGCCCCCACGATGGACGTGGTCGAAATGGTGCTGGGCGGCAAGGTCAACAAGTCCATCGTGGCCCTGATCAACCGCAGTGGCGGCAAGGCCGTGGGGCTGAGCGGCAAGGACGGGGGGCTGATCCAGGCCGAGAAGCTCAAAATCGTGCAGCAGACCGATGCGGACACCCCGCCGGAGATCATCGACCCGGGACTGGTGGGCCAAGTCACCGCGGTCAAGCCCGACATTCTGCACACCCTGGCCCGGGAAGGCTTCATCCCCGTGGTGGCGCCGGTGGGTTACGGTCCGGACGGGGAGACGTTCAACATCAATGCCGATCTCGTGGCCAGTCATGTGGCCATGAGCCTGTCGGCCGGGCGCCTGGTCTATCTCACGGATGTGGACGGCGTCCTGGATGCCGCCGGCACCCTCATCTCCTCGATCGCCGCGATGGACATCCGGCGGCTCGTGGAAGACGGCACCATTGCGGGCGGGATGATCCCCAAGATCGAATACGCCCTGGAAGCGCTCCAGAACGGTGTCGGTAAGGTGCCGATCATCAACGGCACCCGGCGGCACGCGCTCCTGCTGGAGCTTTTTACGCACAGCGGTATCGGAACGGAAGTAACCACCTGATGACGACAACGATTATTCAGAAAACCGATGAACTCCTGGCTTCGACCTATCCGCGTCTGCCAGTGGTCTTCGAGCGGGGACGCGGCACCATGCTCTGGGACACCGAGGGCCGGCGCTATACCGATTTTCTGGCCGGCATCGCCGTCTGCGGGCTGGGCCATTCCCATCCGGCCGTTCAGCAGGCTCTGGCCGCGCAGGCCGGGCGCCTGGTCCATGTCTGCAACCTCTACTACACCATCCCCCAGGCGGAACTGGCGGACTGGCTCGTGGGCCACTCCTTTGCCGACCGGGTGTTTTTCTGCAACAGCGGTGCGGAAGCCAACGAGGCCGCCATCAAACTGGCCCGCAAGGTCTATCAGGACCGCGGCGAGAAGGATCGCTTCCGAATCATTGCCATGGAGCAGTCCTTTCACGGGCGCACCATGGGCAGCCTTTCCGCCACGGGGCAGGATAAGATCAAACAAGGCTTCTACCCCGTGCTGGAGGGATTCGATTTCGTGCCCTTCAACGATATCGCTGCCCTGCGCGCCGCCATCGACAACACCGTCTGCGCCGTGATGCTCGAGCCGATCCAGGGAGAGGGTGGCGTCGTCTGCCCGTCGGCGGATTATCTCCAGGAGGTCCGCCGCTTGTGCGACAAAGCCGGCATCCTGATGATATTGGACGAGATCCAGACCGGCATGGGCCGCACCGGCCGGCTTTTTGCCCACGAGCACAGCGGCATCGCCCCCGACGTCATGACGCTGGCCAAGGCGCTCGGCAACGGGTTGCCCATCGGGGCCATGCTGGCGCGGGAGGAAGCGGCCGCGGCGTTCGGGGCCGGGGCGCATGGGACGACTTTCGGCGGCAGCCCGCTGATCGCCGCGGGCGCCCTGGCTGTGGTGCAGACCATCGAGCAGGAGGAGCTTGTGGCCCGGGCGGCGGAAACGGGCGCGTATTTCATCAGCCAGCTGGAAGCGCTTTGCGAGCGCCATGCCGCTGCCGAAGCGGTTCGGGGCCAGGGGCTTTTGCTGGGGCTCGAGCTGAACCGCGAAGGGGCGCCCATCGTGGACCGCTGCCTGGAGCGCGGCTTCGTGATCAACTGCATCCAGGGCAACGTGCTGCGGTTTGCCCCGCCCTTGATTATCGGCGCGCACGAGATCGATGCACTCATTGAATGTCTGGACGCAATTTTATAACGGAGGCTTAAGAGACCGTGAGCAAGCAAGTCAACAAAGTGGTGCTGGCCTATTCGGGCGGACTGGACACGTCCGTCATCCTGCGCTGGCTGATCGAGACCTACAACTGTGACGTGGTGACCTTTTCAGCCGATCTGGGCCAGGTGGACGACATGGCGCATGTGGAAGCCAACGCCCATAAAACTGGTGCCGTCAAGGCCTATGTGGAGGATCTGCGGGAGGAGTTCGTGCGCGATTATGTGTTCCCCGCCTTCCGCGCCAATGCCATCTACGAGGGGACGTATCTTCTGGGGACGTCCATCGCCCGCCCGCTGATTGCCAAGCGCCAGGTGGAGATTGCCGCGGCCGAAGGCGCCGATGCCGTAAGCCACGGCGCCACGGGCAAGGGCAACGATCAGGTGCGCTTCGAGCTGGGCTACCTGGCGCTGAACCCGCGCATCAAGATCATCGCGCCCTGGCGCGAATGGGATCTCAATTCGCGTACGGCGCTGATGGCCTTTGCCAAGAAGCACGGCATCGACGTACCCACGACACACGCCAAACCTTACAGTACGGACGGCAACATGCTGCACATCAGCTACGAGGGCGGCCTGCTGGAGGATCCCTGGACCGCGCCGCCCGAAGATATCTTCACGGTCACGGCTTCGCCCCAGGCGGCCCCGGACCAGCCCGAGACCATCGAGCTGACGTTCGAGGCCGGCGACCCAGTGGCCATCGACGGCGAAGCCCTCTCGCCAGCGGCCTTGCTGACCCGCCTGAACGCGCTGGGCGGCCGTCACGGGATCGGTCGGGTCGACCTGGTGGAAAACCGCTTCGTGGGCATGAAATCGCGGGGCGTTTACGAGACGCCCGGCGGCACCATCCTGCGCACGGCCCACATGGCCATGGAGTCCATCACCATGGACCGCGAAGTTCTCCATCTGCGCGATTCCCTGGTGCCCAAATACGCCCGCCTGATCTACAACGGGTTCTGGTTCTCCCCGGAAATGCGGATCATGCAGCAAATGGTCGACCAGACCCAGCAGAACGTGTCCGGCGTCGTGCGCCTGGAACTCTACAAGGGCAACTGCCAGGTGACTGGGCGCAAGTCCGAGCGTTCCCTCTACCGGGAGGACTTCGCCACGTTCGAGGACGACGAGGTTTACAGCCACGAGGACGCCGAAGGATTCATCCGCCTGAACGCGCTGCGGCTCAGGATTGAAAGCATGCTGACAAAGAAGCTGGGGTAGGGAAGCGATGAGCGAAAAACTCTGGGACGGCCGGTTCGCCGAAGGGACCGACAAGGTCGTGGAGAAGTTCACCTCCTCGATCGCCATCGACCGAAGGCTCTACCGCCACGACATCGAGGGCAGCATGGCCCACTGCCGCATGCTGGCCGGTGCGGGCATTATCACCGAAGCGGAGATGACCACCCTCGTGGAGGGGCTGGCCGCCATTCGGCAGGAGATCGAAGCGGGCCGGTTCGCCTACGACGACCGTCTGGAAGACATCCACATGCACATCGAAGACCGCCTGGGGCAGCTCGTGGGGCCGGTGGCCCGCAAGCTTCACACCGCCCGTAGCCGCAACGACCAGGTGGCCGTGGACGCGCGCCTCTACCTGCGTGCGGAGACCGGGGCCGTCATCGACCGGCTCATGGCGCTGCGGCGGGTTCTGGTGGACATGGCCGCCGATCAGCTTGGCCATGTCATGCCCGGCTACACCCACCTCCAAAGGGCCCAGCCGGTGCTGCTCTCCCACCACCTGATGGCCTACTACGAGATGTTCACCCGCGACAGCGGCCGTTTTGGCGACGCCCGCACCCGCATGGACGTCAACCCGCTGGGCTGTGCCGCCCTGGCGGGAACGACCTTTCCGATCGACCGCGAGGCGACCACCGTTGCGCTGGGTTTCCGTGCGATGGCGGCCAACAGCATGGACGCCGTGGCGGACCGGGATTTCATGCTCGAATTCATGGCGGCGGCCAGCATCTGCATGGTGCATTTCAGCCGCCTGGCGGAAGAACTGATTCTCTGGTCCAGCGCCGAATTCGGCTTCATCGAACTGCCGGACGCTTTCGCCACCGGCAGCAGCATCATGCCACAGAAGAAAAACCCGGACGTGCCCGAACTGGTGCGCGGCAAGACCGGGCGCGTCTTCGGCGACCTGATGGCGCTGCTGACCACGATGAAATCGCTGCCCCTGGCCTACAACCGTGACATGCAGGAAGACAAGATCGCGCTCTTCAGCACGGTGGACACCCTCAAGGCGGTTATCGAAGTGGTCGCCCGCATGCTGCCGCATATCCGTTTCAACACCGAAACCATGCGCCGCGAGAGCGAACGCGGCTTTCTGAACGCCACCGATCTGGCCGATTACCTGGTGGGCCGCGGACTCGCCTTCCGTGAAGCCCACGCCGTGGTCGGCCGGGCCGTGGCTCATGCCCTCGACCAGGGCAAGGAACTGCAGGCGCTCAGCCTGGAGGAGCTGCAGTCGTTTTCGGATCGGATCGACGACGGGGTCTATGCGGCGCTCGAACTCGACCGGGTCGTGGATCGCCGCACCTCGGCCGGCGGAACGGGCACGGCCAGCGTCAAGGCGGCGATAACCAAGGCGCGCGCGGACCTGCACACGGAAGTCCCGGGGGGTACACCCGGAGGTGCCGACTGATGCGGGCCCATCGTCACGGCTTCGCCCGCGGGCTCGCCGGGTTGGCCGTCGTGGCCGTCGTTCTGGTTGCCGGGGGGTGCGGGATCAAAAAATCGCCCCAATTGCCCGAGGTCAAGACGCCCCAGGGGGTCAATGACCTGCGGGCGACCCCGGCCGGCGAGGACATCCTGCTGGAATGGACCACGGCCGGTCTCGAACGCAAAGGGGATCAGGCGGCCCAGGGGTTTTACGTCTACCGGGCGGAGGAGCCGGCCGACGGCGAAGCCTGCGCGGACTGCCCGATTCTTTTCCGTCGCGTGGGATTGGTAAAGATCTACCGCGAATTGGGGGCAAAGGAGGTGTTGAGCTTTCGTGAGCCCAAACGCTCCGGGATGCGCTATACCTTCAAGGTCGTGGCCTTCAATCAACACGGCCTGCTGGGAGCGGACTCGAATCTGGTCAGAATAACCATGGAATAACAGGGGCGATCCGATATTCTGCGGAAACGCGTTTCGCTCAAACAGGTCCGCGGGATAGGCCCGTCCGCACCGTCGACGCTCGGCGCGGAAGGAAGGGCCATAATGATGCCGACAAACACAGCGATCTTTTTTCCCTCTCAGGACGATTGGCTGCGGCCAAGGGCTGTGTCTGCGAAGGATTAATTGGTTTTGAGGAGAAATAGCGATGCATCATTTCGACTATCGCAACGGAGAACTTTACTGCGAGGACGTGGCCGTGGCGGCGATCGCCGAGGCGGTGGGCACGCCGTTCTATCTCTACAGCCACGCCACGCTGACACGGCATTACAAGGCCCTGGACCGGGCCTTCGACGGCCTTGACCGCATGATCTGCTATTCGGCCAAGGCCAATACCAACCTGGCCGTCCTGGCGCTTTTTGCGCGCCTTGGCAGCGGGTTGGACATCGTATCGGGCGGCGAGCTCTATCGGGGGCTCAAAGCCGGGTTCCCTCCGTCGCGGATCGTTTACTCCGGGGTGGGCAAGACCGCGGAAGAGATCGACTACGCCCTGGAGACGGGCATTTTCATGCTCAATGTCGAATCTCCCGAAGAGCTCGCGCTGATCGATCAGCGTGCGCGGCAGATGGGCGTGCGCGCCCCCATTGCCGTGCGGGTCAATCCGGACGTGGATCCCCGCACCCACCCCTATATCTCCACCGGCCTCAAGAAAAACAAGTTCGGCATGGACCGCCAAACCGCCATGACGGTCTACCGAACCGCCCAGGCCATGGAGAATGTGGCTGTCAAAGGCATCGACTGCCATATCGGCTCGCAGATCACGACGGCCGAGCCGTTCCGGGATGCGCTGCTGCGCCTCAGGGGCCTGATCGCGGACCTGACCGCCGAAGGCATCGCAATCGAGGTCGTGGACGTGGGCGGCGGACTGGGCATCACTTACCAGGACGAAGCGCCGCCGGAACCGCAGGCCTATGGCCGCGCCATCCGCGAAGGCCTGGCCGGGATCGATGCGCGGATCGTGCTCGAACCCGGGCGGGTGATCGTGGGCAATGCCGGTTTGCTCGTCACCCGGGTGCTCTTCCGCAAGGGCGGTGAAACCAAGGATTTCATCGTGGTCGACGCCGGAATGAACGACCTCTTGCGCCCCTCGCTCTACGACGCTTTTCACGATGTGCGCCCGGTGGACCAATCCCTGGTGGGCACGCGAATCATGGCCGACGTGGTCGGGCCCATTTGTGAAACCGGCGATTTTCTCTCGCGCGACCGCGAGGTGCCCGATGCCCGGCGGGACGATCTCCTGGCGGTCATGAGCGCGGGCGCCTACGGGTTTACCATGTCCTCCAACTATTGCTCCCGGCGCCGAGCCGCGGAGGTCATGGTGCGGGGCGAAACCTTCGCGGTGGTTCGCCGCCGGCAGAATTACGAGGACCTGGTGGCCGGAGAGACGATTCCGGCCTTTATGGAGGATAACGAAGCGTCATGAAACCGATTCCCTTCGCCAAGATGAACGGCAGCGGCAACGACTTCATCCTGATCGACAACCGCGCCGGAATCGCCCCGGTCGACCTGCCGGCCTTTGTCCAGGATGTCTGCCGCCGCAAACTCTCGGTGGGTGCCGACGGCCTGATCCTGATCGAGACGGACACCGACCACGATTTCAAATGGCAGTTCTTCAACGCCGACGGCAGTCGGGCGGAAATGTGCGGCAACGGCGCCCGCTGCGCGGCCCGCTTCGCCCTTGTCAACGGTATCGCCGGAGAACAGATGACCTTCGGCACCGATGCCGGCACGATCGAGGCCGAGGTCATCGGCGAAGATGTCAAGATCCGAATGACCGATCCCTTCGGCCTAACGCTCGACGAGCCCCTGGTCCTGGCGGACGGGCAGGGGATGGTGAGCCATGTGAACACGGGCGTGCCCCATGTGGTGGTGGCGACCGATGATCTGGAAACGGCTCCGGTCGTGGATCGGGGTCGGGAAATCCGTTATCACCAGCGCTTCGCCCCTGCCGGCACCAACGTCAACTTCATGGCCGTCCGCGGGCCCGGCGCCATCGCGGTGCGCACCTATGAGCGGGGCGTGGAGGACGAGACCCTGGCCTGCGGCACGGGCTGCGTGGCCGCGGGGCTGGTGGCGGCTGTTCGCCACGGGTGGGAAAGCCCCGTCGCCGTGACCACCCGCAGTGGCGGGGTGCTGACGATTCACTACGCGCGTGATGGCCAGGGGTTCGGGGCCGTCCATCTCGAGGGTGACGCCCGGATCGTCTACACGGCCGAATTGCAGGCGGACGCCCTCAAAGGCTAGCATCCCTTCGCACGATCGGGCCATCAGGCAGGCTCCATGCACAGCAGCGGTCAGCATACGGTCTTCATTTCGGTCGGGGCCAATCTGGGCGACAAGATGGGCAACTGCCGGTTCGGCATCGCGCAGCTGTCGGCACGCGCCGACGTCGATCAGGTTGTGGTCTCGCCCTTCTACCGCACCGCCCCGGTGGACTACCTCGACCAGGACTGGTTTGTGAATGCCGCCCTTCGCCTGACGACGCGCCAGGCGCCGCTGGAACTTCTCGACACCCTCATCGCCATTCAGAAACAAGCCGGCCGTCAGGAAGACAAGATCCGGTACGGCCCCCGTGTACTCGATCTGGATATCATCTTTTACGCTGACCGGGTGATCCGCGAGCCGCGGCTCGAGGTTCCGCATCCGCGCATGCACAAAAGGCGTTTTGTCCTGCAGCCCATCTGTGATATAGAACCGGCGTTTATACATCCGGTGCGGGGGCAGACCGTTCAGGCGCTGCTGGACCGGCTGGATGACGATCAACAGGAGATTTTCCCAATCGATGCTTAAGTTCGTCATTCTCGCGCTGGTGGCCTATGTCTTCTTCCGCGCCCTCAAAAACTGGATTTCCGGCGGCGGGCCGGCCGGCCGGCAGCAGGCGACCGGGAACGCGGCGGACGACGTCCTGATCCAGGACCCGGTGTGCAAGACCTATTTCACCCGGAGAGAAGGCGTGCACCTGCGGCATGAAGGCCGCGACCTGTATTTCTGCAGCCCGGAATGCCGCGATCGCTATCTGCTCGAGACCTCGTCCCCGGATGACCCCTCCGGCGAGGATTGAGACCGGGTCCCCACAGACACCACCGCCTCACAGGGTGGTTTGTCAACCGTTTTCAAGGAGGTTCGTTGCGGATGAAATTTTTTATTGATACGGCCAACATCGATGAAATCAAAGACGCCCACAGCATGGGCATGGTCGACGGTGTCACCACCAATCCCACGCTGATCGCCCGGGAGGGACGCAATTTCAAGGAAGTCATCACCGAGATCTGCGAAATTGTGGACGGCCCCATCAGCGCCGAAGTGATCGGACTGGAAACCGACGGCATGGTGGCGGAAGCACGCGAACTGGCCAAGATTCACACCAATATCGTCGTCAAGATCCCCATGACCACCGACGGCCTCAAGGCGGTTCGGATCCTGGCCGCCGAGGGCATCAAGACCAACGTGACCCTGGTATTCTCCGCCCTGCAGGCGCTCATGGCCGCCAAGGCCGGGGCCACCTTTGTCAGCCCTTTTGTCGGTCGGCTGGACGATCTCTCCCAGGAGGGCATGCTGCTGATCGAGCAGATCGCGGAAATCTACAGCAACTATGCCTATGATGCCGAAATCATCGTGGCCAGCGTCCGCAACCCGCTGCATGTGCTGGACGCGGCCATCGTCGGAGCGGATATCGCCACCATCCCCTACAGCGTCCTCAAGAAACTGGCCGCCCACCCGTTGACGGACAAGGGGATTCAGTCGTTTCTGGATGACTGGAAGAAGGCCGGCAATTAGACGGCATTCCTGGGCCCGATCCGGTCTTCGCTCCTGTTTGCCATCCTGGCGTTGGCTGAAACGGCGCCTGTGGTTTTGAAGGGGCGCGGTCTCGGCCCGAACCCAAAAGCCGCACCATAAAAAATGAACACGACAGCGCTTGGAGATATGCCAGGCGCTGCAGCGGTGGATCAATTCAGGGAGCAGGGCGCTGAACGATTTGAGAAACGTTATCGCTTGACAGGCAGGTTACCCGCGGATAAGCACAACGGGGGATTCCCATTGAAGATTCCGGTCGAACGCCTCAAACAGCACTTTCGCAATCCGAACATGCTCACCCTCTATCGGGTGATCGCCATTCCGCTGATCGTCCTGCTCCTGCTGACCCCCAATCGCTTCACCGCTTTTGTGGCCGGTCTGATATTCAGTGCGGCTTCGATTACGGATGCGCTGGACGGATTCTACGCCCGCAAATACAATCTGGTCTCCACTTTTGGCAAGGTCATGGACCCGGTGGCCGACAAACTGCTGGTGGCCTCGGCCTTTATCATGATGGCCGGCTTGAACTGGGTTCCGGCCTGGGTGGTGTGCATCATCGTCGGCCGCGAGGTGGCCGTCACGGGGCTGCGCAATATCGTGGCCGAAGCCAAGGCGGATGTCTCCGCCTCCAATCTGGGCAAGTACAAAACCGGGTTTCAGATCGCCGCCATCATCCCGCTGCTGATTCATTACCCCATGCTGGGGATCGACTTCCACATCATCGGCATGTTCTTCCTGTGGTGCGCGCTGCTGCTCACGGTCTGGTCCGGTGTCGACTATTTCCTGCAGTTTCGCGACCTGCTCAAATTATAGAAGTCATCCCAAAAATAGGAATTTGGTTTCAGCGCAAGGCGGCCGTGAGAATTACCCGCTAATGCGGGATTCACCTTCTGATCGATTATCCCTTGTGGTTCGAACGGAGGAATACTCAGGTATTTCGAGGATTCAATTCGATCGCCCAACACAGCGCCGGGGCCAAAGGGCATTTTTGAGATCACTTCTAAAAATGGGGTTGACATTAAAGATCCCAAAATGTAATAAGTCGTTTCTTAGCTGAGCGGGAATAACTCAGTGGTAGAGTGCGACCTTGCCAAGGTCGAAGTCGCGGGTTCAAATCCCGTTTCCCGCTCCATTTTTTTTTGTGGCGGCATAGCCAAGTGGTAAGGCAGCGGCCTGCAAAGCCGTTATTCGCCAGTTCGAATCTGGCTGCCGCCTCCATCGCCTTTTTTAAGGCCTGCAAGCATTCGCTAAAGCTTGCAGGCCTTTTTTTTCTTCATATGAGCCTGTCCGAAACGCTGGGCGGCGCCCTTCCCCGGCCCCCCTTCTTGATGAAAATCGATTCGTTCGACGATGGTTGCTGTCTCTAACCATGTGTTTTCACGTACCGGCACATCCGGTGTCCAAGATTCGAAGCGCCTCATGATACCCAGGGCGATAGTGGCCTCCGTTGTAAATTTCCGTTTCAGAATGCCAAAAAAACCTTTTCGTTGCCCTTGCCTTCATGGTTGAGGCCTGCCGGCCGATTACCGTGTTCCGTCTCAGGGAAAGGTCTATCCGTATGTATTCAGAATGAATATCAATAACAATTAGTTATCCAGATATCAATACAGCTTTCTAATCTGCCACTAGCACGGTTTTCACCGATTCAACCCTAAGAGTACCAGCATGTCAGGTTGGGTTCTATTTCTTCCAAACTAAAAATCGACACTAGGCATTTCGGCTGGTGTCGCGACCGTAAATCGGCAGTTCTGACCACCAGCAGGACCGAACGGCCGATGCTCGCGGGCAATGCCCGACATATCCAGCTGCCGCAACCACACAGCGGTTGAGGCCGATAAACCATTAAGGGAAAGGAGGTTTAAAGAAACGCGAAGCTGTGGTTGGGAAGTCTAATGGAGTCAATTCTTGTACCAAAAAGGGGAGGAATCGTGAGGAATAACCAAAAAATATCTGTTAGCGTGCTTGTCATGATCATTTCTTTTTCAATCATTGCAGGGAGTGCTTACGGCAGAGGATTGAAAGGGCCTAGAGCGAAGAACATCATCTTAATGGTACCGGACGGCATGGGGCTTGCCGATGTGACGGCGGCACGCATATTTAAATTCGGACCGGATGGTGACCGTTTGGCGTTTGAGAGGATGCCGGTGATCGGCTATCAGAGCACACACTCCGCCGATAGCACGGTAACCGATTCAGCCGCCGCAGCGTCAGCCTGGGCCTGTGGCGAGAAGTTCAATAACGGCGAAATATCCTGCCATGACGATAACACCGATGGTGCCTGTGATCAGGTCCAGGGACCAACCATCCTGGATATCGCCCGGTCGATGGGCAAGTCAACGGGGCTGGTGGCGACATCGGATATTACCCATGCGACGCCGGCCGCATTCGGCGCCAATGCTCACAACCGGAAGTGCGAAGAAGAAATTGCGCGTCAATTTCTAGCACGCCGCATCGACGTCCTATTGGGCGGCGGGATTGCCAAGAACCGCTCTTCTTGCATGCTTCCGCACTCGGAAGACAATTATCTCGAACCGCTTCTGGGAGAATTTGTCGACGCCGGCTATACAATCGTCCAATCGAAGGCGGAAATGGATGCCGCGGCTGGAAGCACCGACAGACTTCTGGGCCTCTTCAAGTCAGGCGGTAAGACCCAGGAATTGTTCCGTGTCGATGCAACGGTTGCCTATCCTGAGAGTGAACCCACCCTACCGGAAATGACCCAAGCGGCCTTATCCATTCTTGATAAAAATCGTAAGGGGTTTTTTCTGATGATTGAGGCATCGCAAATCGACTGGGCCAATCATGGCCACAATGTCCAGGGGCAGCTCAGTGAGACCTTGGCGTTTGAAGAGACGGTTGAAGTCGTTATGGACTGGGTGAATGCGAAACACCGTCGAAGGATGCAGACCCTCGTTGTCGTGGTGCCGGATCACGAGACCGCCGGTTTCGCGATCAACGGCCCCTACGGGACCCTTTCAGAACACGGGGACATCGTCGAGGGTGCCTGGACCAGTGACGGGCATACGGCCGTAGACGTGCTGATTTGGGCGCAAGGCCCCCGTAGCCGACAATTCGCCAGGGCTTTGGACAATAC
>JAAUYG010068833.1_pt1 | contig 20103 bp, 11 predicted proteins | sample 7278091 | NCBI WGS metagenome assembly JAAUYG01 (sample SAMN14350201, study PRJNA611818) | marine sediment metagenome | isolation source: surface marine sediment (0.6m) | place: French Polynesia: Moorea | collected 2018-08
ATATCTTGTCCACAACATCCGGGTACGGAACAAAAAAAAAAACAAAAAAAAATAAAAAGAATAAGAAAAGCAAAAACAGAAGATCTGCATTGCATGCAGATCTAATAACATAGCATTTGCTATCAATTCCTGGTATGAACAAAGGGAAAAATGTTCTGTGAATGTTATATATTCAATGGAGCCAACTGATAGTGAGTCCTTGTAACATCTTTTTAAGAAGTACCGCAAATCTTTTAACCCCTACCGGGACGCACACCCACAGCCATGTAATGCTGTGACAGTGTACATGTAGGTAGAAATTTTGCCCAACAACCCATTAACCAACAAGCTTCAGGAAAACTTTGGCAAAACCCTTCTAAAGCAAATGCTTATGTTTTCTTCAAATGCTATGCTTTTGCCTCACATATCACCCAGTAAACATTTTGCCTTTTTCTTTTTCCGTTACATGTATTATCATTTCTGGTTCTGGTAACCAAGCATCTCGCACCATATTTCCTCTTGAATGACAGGTGGTTTTTATCCCTTGTGTTATTGTTCAAGCTGTCATTAGCTAATTAGACACAAGATGGCACTACGCCTAGATCAAACGCATGCTTGCTGAACGGCCAAGCATATCCCAGCATCCTGACATGCTGCGATTACCTGCTACAGCGGAGATACTGGGTGGAGATCATCTGAGCATTTTTTGACAGGCAGTGATTTTGAACAGTTATGTGATCATGTTGTGGTGGTAGGGAAGAGGAATTTTTGAAAGCATTGTAGGGAACAGAGGGATAATGGTTAGCAGGGCAGAGGGTTAAAAACAGGAAGACTTGGGGAACAAAGGAGGAGCAAATTGAAACAAAAGACTTGCGGGGCTGGGGGGAGGGATCCTAGTTACCCGGCAAGACTCCCGGGTAACCCAACCCAGGTGGTGGTCTGGTAGGGTGGGGTGGTGGGGGTACACTGGACTCCGCCCTACCAGGTTCTACAACAAAAAGGGGTTGCAAACATGATGTGCCACACCCCTTACAACCCTAGGGCAGTATGAGTTCCATGATACCCTTCAAGCCACACTGCAGTAGCCTGACTTCTGACCTGATCGCCTTTATCACAGAAACAAACAAGGAAACGGTCTCGATAGCATGATTATGAATATGGACACAACTTGATTGGAAGACAAAGAGGGTGTCATCATCTCCAGACCCCTCTCCCCATCCCTCCCACAATCTCATCCATCAATCCAGTGTATCTGCCTGAGCCACGCTGGTGAGTAAACATCACTTCAACATTTTTATTCATTACTAAGAGGTCAACTGGGCATAGCAACACATTTGACAAGAAAAAAAGCAAGAAAAAAAATTACTTTTTTGTTAAAGCCATCCCTGATGAGCATCCCCAACTATTCTATCTTGGTCAGTTAGTGTACAAAACTACCGCCATTAGGCCAATGACTTTCTGAAGTTTTCTGCGACATGGGAGGGATTGAAGTTTGAATCTGAAGCTGGGATTACTGCTATTAGCCACAATTTATCTTAAAATCCCACTATCGTTTGGGGCAAATGAAAGCCAGGGGAAATGAGATTTTTCCCCTGCTAGAGTGCCTGCAGGCGACACCGGATCATCTTCACCCCAAGGCAGCCGTTTGAACATTGAAACTTTCGTGCTGGATCTTAAGGGGGCAGCAGTTGACGTGCTGACCAAATTAGCGACAAAAAACTCCATAATGTGTGTATATGAGGCCAGCAGGCGAACCATATTTCACGGCTATCCGCCACCGGCCGGGCCGGGTGGTGAGAATAAGAGCAAGTGCCATATCTTCCCTCCGTCATCCGTCTTTTTGAATTACCTAACGTGTCAGTGCCACCTGGGGAATGGCAGGGAAACTAGATGTATCTTGACTCTTTCCACTGGCAGCTTCCTCACTTGGCTCTCCAAGCTTTGGCAGCATCTCCAATGCCACCAGATTTCCATTTTCTGCTAAATTTGCCTCTTGAGCAGTTGATATTGAAAGATGAGCCCGACTATTGACCATTAAGGAAAGCTAGAAAAAAAAATTCAAAATGTAACCGTGGTCGCCAACAGGATGACATGAGGGCTGCGCATCTGCCAAAGGCTGCCTGACAGCGAAGGTCGGAATTAATAACAACATGAAGAAGATGGGTCATTCAACCTTAAAGAACAAAGGAGTGTCACAGATTACTCATATCCAATACAACACACTGTGTCATCAAAGGTCATAAAAGAAAAATACTTTACAAACCTGGGGCTTGACAAGCTGTGACAAGCACTATTCAGTATATGGTAGTGGGCCTATAGGGGTGGTGTTCTGAGACCCGGGTGACACTTACGATAACCCTGTAACGCCTTTCCCAGTGTAACTTTGCACCACTTAATTACACTGCAATGGCTTATTTAAGCATTGATGGCAAACGCGGGGAGATGCCTGTCCAGTATAATGAGGGTAGGTGTCGGTTGAAGATGTTCGCTGTCCTCCGCTAACTGTAAGGTTGCATGAGCTGCCTGATCAGTCGTATCCCGCTTGCTCAAACATGGTGTCAGCCAGGGCTAACTCTGTCATAGATCATGCTTTATCTCAATTTCCCTAAATCCCTGCTTAATCCCAGCTAGTGGGTGGGACAGTGGGAAGGTCAGAGACAGAGCCGAGAAGGGACTAGTCCCCGGATTAAACTGATAGATTAAAGGCGCTGGTCAACATTTGTTTTGTCACCTTCCCTGGGGTGGGCAGTCCCGTGGCCTGTCAGGATAGCATCCCCCCAAAGGACAGCACCAAGCTTCGCACTCTCAGTCCAGGTCAGGACCGAGATCCCTCATGACAGCGCAGTCGGCACTGTTCAAAGTTCATGTCAGCCTTATATCCTTCTAATGAAACTATCGTGTTGGCAGAAGAGGCCGTCGCTGATCTCTTGATCAGCAATAGTTTACCATGTCAGACACTCAATTCAGCACCAAGGTCCCAAATCTCATTCTCGGCAGATTCTTCCCGGTTCCTTTTCTCGCCTCCCGCTGTCCTCCTCCCTCCACTAAAGATCTCTTTTTCCTTGATCAAAATTCTACCATCTGATTCCCTTTGTCTCGTTCAATCAACTGTGCCATTTTTATCAATTCTGGACGAATTGGCCGCAATTGAAGAAGCCTCGTGTCCGTTTTCCTTAGCATGGGGCATTGTTAGCCGTGGATCGGCAGAGACAGCGGCCTCTTTCTGATTGCTGTCAAATCCCCGGCTGCCCCCATCAAACAAAGGGAGCTGCCAACAGCAGTGCTATCAGTTAACTCACCCTAACAGGGTTATCTTCCAATTTACTTTGTCTGCAAATTAAATTACTGCCGCAGAATGGACCGAGAGGCCAGCGCCAGTGTTTGGAATTAGATAATGATATCGTTTTGACTCCTTTCATTTGGATTCCAAGGAGTGCAACATTGCTCGCCTGCTTCCCAGTGGCAGCCAAGTGGAAGAATGCCGCCTCTGCTTGCCAATGTTTCTTGATGAGGAGAAATGTAAGATGGGCAGGCATTTTTTATCTATTCATGTACAAACACCAACAAGGCTTGCGAATATTGTAGCCATGACACTGGCAAAGGAGATTGGCGCCAGAGGTGTATTGGTCTATGTGTGAGGTGTGGCTACCTCACACATAGAGCAATGCTAGTAGATGTAAAATATACTGCAAAACTACATTTACAGCTGGCAAAACCAATTTGATTCCAAGATGATCATTACTGTGGAAAAATATGTTTTCCAAATAGGAAGATATGTCAAGTTAATGGTTAACATTACCTTAGTTTGTTGTGTTGTTAAACTCCTGGAAGATGCATGACTGTATTACCATTATGTAGTGAATTTCTACGAAGTGCATCACATCAAAACTCCATAAATGGCAATACCTGATGATATAATCTCAAAAAGATTGGCAAAAAGGGTAACCAAATATTCTGAAGATATTTTTTTTCATTTAAAGATGCTATAGATATGCAAAGATGATTGAACTATTGGAAATTAAAGTACTGTACACCATTCATAGTACTTCATACTTTTTGTGCATGGGTGACTCTAAAAAGTGCTATTGCTACTCATAGTTATACAATGCATTCACTGCTACAAGCACCGACTTACTTTTGTCAATCTTTAATTTGGATCTTCACTAAAGGTTTTCCCCATTTGAACAGATAATTTTTGCTGGCTGTTTCACAGGTTGATGCTATTAAAACATACAAAGGTTTTCTGCAATTTATCAACATCTCTTGCGCTCAACACAAAAGCTCTTTGTATTAATTCTGTCACAATTATTACAAATGGAAAAGGTGACCTGATGAACAGATGATAATTTGATCTATGACACGGCATCACGGAGGTACAGCTGGTGTCCTAACGGCTTTTCGCATAATTTCAGCCAAAGTGATACACTGTGACCTTTAACCCCGGCATTTCAAATATTGCCATTAAGCCATATTTTCTACAAATTTTATTCATAACCAATATATTTTCAACGTGGCGAGCCGCTGGCAGCCTGGGTGGGGTCCAGCCTGGGCAAATTTTACAGGCCGCCACCTCTGTAAGGGTAACCACCTCGACTCCCCATTATTCATGTAATTAAGCGCCAAATCATGCAGAAAGCCAGGCCTGGAGGGCGAGCAACTTCGCTTTATCTAAAGCCTGGTGGAAATCTACCAAGAGGCCAACTGGGACGGCCACACTGGTTCATCAAAAATGGCCACTGACACCCGGACCGGTCACCCAAGAGGGGGCTGGCCTTCAACCTCACTTTAACTGGTCTTTTATCACAAGAATTTCATTCAATGGTCATTTACAATAGACTGTAAACACCAGCTACTGCATATAAGTACCAATTATAATTAAGGAGTTATTTGAGGCAATGAGCTTCTCCTTATATAGCCTGACCCACAGTGAGTGTCACAACAGACTTTACTAGAGAATTGTAGATTTCAAAATAGTCTATACAGTACTTGAAAAGCCTGGCCTTTTTTTTTTAATTGCAGGATACAAGTGCCAGTACCGGTACATTTAAGTACAATATCACAACAACAAAGAGCTGTCAAGCATAAAATATACCCCAGTTTAATACATGTACTGGTAGTTACATCTAGTGTATTGCATTTTGTCACTTCATTAGTATGGGATAATATGTCACACATGTTAAAATTATTTTTTTACAAAGGGTGATAACTAACTTCTGATATATAATTTTCAGAAAATAACAATACTTTTATGCGTTACACATCATTTCTCACATCCATTCCCATTTTCGAGACCATTTAGTGGTCTGAATTCTGTGGTGGTCTTATTTTTGGAACAAAATAGCACTGGTGCTTGGCTCTTGGCCGAGCAATAAATGGTCTGAAGCCAGGGTTCCACTGTAGTTAAGTCTAACTATTCTGCTGTCTATAATGTAAATTATAGGAGTTAAACCTTCATACACTGTGACTTAATGTATGGCATGAATTTACAGCAAGTGGCCCCTTTTGTGTCTCCAACAATTCCAAGGCTTCTGAGCCGCTGGGAAAGTGCATATGGTGAGAAGATGGACATCATGGTACCAGTACTCAGGGAGGTGACATCCTACACTTTTTACTTTGTTCCTCAGCCCTTCCGATGCTAAAGGTATAGTGTCACCTTGTCCAACATGTGCCGAAACGTGAAAGCAATGTCCAATTCCAAACGCTCGTCCCGATAATGACATCAGCCCCAAATTACCGGATCATCGACAGCCGCCTCGGCCGTTAAGAGGATTAGAAGGGGAGCATCACCTGGGGAAGGTCCCTCCCGGGATTACACTCACCGAGGGAAGACCTTAATATCTCTTATCACCGCGTCCACAGCGATTCTAAATCCATACGGCACCAAGCAGTCTCGGAGAGACGATTTAGGTTTTTGGGTGTGTACCAAGTCTGAGATTGTAAAACACTTATTCTGAGCTGAGGTATTAGACCAGCTGGCGAGACACTTCCATGGGATGTTGCAAACCGTCAGGGAGACAATTTTATTTTCTCTGTCATCTTGTCCCACAGAAGCAAGGTTGAGGTCGTCAGTTAATTTGTTGACCAGCTGTATTCTCTTTCCAATCTGTAGTAATCTACTGAGCAAACAGGAGAATGTAGTTAGCGGATGAGAGTCAAGTAAGTAGACCCGTTCTCCCCTTCACCCTTCTAACCCCACCCCCATGCCATCCTTCTACTCAGAAGCTCGCCCCCACTCCCACCCCCACACACTGTGACCCCCTATACTACAGTCACGTTGGCAATAACGCTGAAGAATTTTAAGCCAGGCACTGATGGCTTCTCTCACTCTCCCTGAGCATGCTACTTTCTGTATTTGTCTGCATTATCAAGACAACATTCCACATTTTATGCTCACAGAGAGAGAGAGCGGGGGAGGGGGGGGGGGGAGACAGAGAGAGAGAGCCTTTCAGGTTCCCACCTTTCCAAATAAGGCTGATTTAGATATAGCTTCCAAGCAGGGAAGGGGAAGGAAAAGCACTTCACTCGGCCATACAGTCATGGAGACATGAAAAGCATGATTAACTGGAAGCAGCAGCTTTTCTCATCTCGATGTCTCTTCATTGGAGAGCCTCACATAATCAACAAAGCACAACACAACTTTGAAGTCACCCACGGTGAAGATCCCTGCCCTTCTGTGCCGTGATCCCTGCCGGCTTTTGCCCCGTTAATATTAGCCATGTTTCACCCCCCATTGCAGCATGCTGTTAATCTGCCCAGGATTCTACCGTGAGCTTTATTAGGCCAATTCAAGCTTGCTAACTTCTGGCGTGGGGCATCTCTTCCCTACACACCCCCTGAGCCGCCCAGTACCGCTCTGTCTGTGATGTCTGCTAAGCCCTGGGAGATGTCCACGCTTTTGTGATCGGCCTGTTTGCACACAAAGTCCTTCATCTGAGTCAAGCACTATTATTGGGTCCAGCCTTTCCCAGGGAGCCACCAGTCAACCCCCAAATTGAAAAGGCCCAATTTAAATGCAAAACATTCACCAATCCCAGTGTGTTTTGATATGGTTCCTATTAGATTTAGCATACACAAAGCAACAAACACTTCAAGCAGATGAATGTCAACTTTAAACAGACTGGCTGGACAGGTCAAAAGGCTACTAGCTTTCACCCAAGTCAAAGGTAAGTAGTTTGTATCATTTCATTAAAAGCACGATTGGTTTCACTTTTATGGTAATAATTGTCATCAAAACATATGCAGAGAAATATTGTGGTAATGTTTTTAAATTACACATGTGATGATATCGCCTCCACCAGGGTCTGAGTTTGCATTTCCAAGGACAATATATAAATAATGTTCACACTTTAAACATGGATTTTAGATCTACATGTACCCAGGAAAAGTTTTGAGAGTGTGTCAAATTTGTTGTAGTGAGATAATCTCATTCATTTAATGAAAAACGTGTTTACATGTATTTAATATTTTTTTCATAATAACTTAACCAAATGACTGTCTTTTTTAGCAAAGAAGCAAATCGGCTATAACGTATTCTGTAAACCAACACTTTCTTGTGAAGGACACTTTGTCAAGAAACGTCATTAGAATTGCAAGCAGGTATAAGCCAGCCAGCATTAAATCCTGACAGACTTATAACTATAGATACAACAACTGGAATGTGAATATAACCACAGATCCAGAGACCTCACACAACTCAAGACTGACAGTCTTGACAGTGGCAGGAAAGCCACATAAACAAAAGCTTCTGGATTGACACAAGCAGTCACTCTGTTTATGGCAGACATCCAGAGAGTCATTAATCATTCTGGATGCATTGGTAAGACACCATGTCATAGGTGAAGCTCTGCCAAGCAGTTGTCTCAAGCCAACAAAAAAACAAAAAAACAAAAGAGACATTGGGTCCAGGCTCTCGATAAGTCTTAAGCCTGAGAATGTACTTGACTACCTGTAATGATAAATGAACAGCAATCATATTGGCAATGATTTTCCAGTTCAGTTTTAGATGTTTTGATGGATTTCTCCTGAAACCTTCGCCAGGTAAACCAGAGTAGAGGTCACTGTAGATGAACATGGCCACAAAAAACAGTTAATGAGAAATACATACAATGTGGCCTGCATTATAAGGACCACTCATTCAGCCAGAAAAAAATGTGGCCATGTATTGCAGATGATTTATATATAAATAGAAAGCTATATATGTTAAAAACAGGTAAGATTTGTCATAGACAAGTTGTCTTAAACTAGAGTGATGCTCTGAAACCTCCAACCTGTCTTCTCTGAAGGTGTCATTTATTGACAGAAACAAAAAATTAACATATACTTACAAACTGTAGTAGCACCCGACAGGCAGAACATTGAACATATGAAAGAGAGAGAAAAAAGAAAGCGTGAATCATTACTGTGAAATCGGTATACAAAACAGCATGAACATATGTGTACATACACCATTAAATTCTTTGCAGGCACAGCGACCACAGTACAATACAAGTAGATTTGTGTCGCTCTAGCACAAAACCTTAAACTGGGAGCTTTTAGCAAAATACATATTGTAATCCGGTACTTAATTAATCAGATTTAATCAGATTAGCAGAGAGATTTAGTGAAACATTGATTTTTCTTCTAAGTGCATGTATTTACCATTAAAGTCTTCTCTATACAGATACAAGCATGCTGTAACATGTAACCCTCTTATTTTCTGCTAGCATGTACAGTAGCCGGGCTCCCTAATAAAGCCACCGTATTTGCCAAGAAATTGGGGCCACATCAGAGAGGTGGCCTTTGGTAAGAGGGAGAAATAAATATATTGATAATATACAGTAGTGGTAAAGATTTATGGCCTTATTGGAGAGGGTGGCCTCTATTGAGAGTGGCCGCTAAGAGAGGGTCAACTGTACTTCCATCCTGGACGTGCGATGTCCTGTGGAGATGGAATCTGTTCAGTCGCGAGACGGGACCCATCCCATCTTGACGGATCCGTGCTGTCATGAGATGGACCTTGCCCATCTGTATGTAACATGCATGGCACGGAGTCCGCTGCGTCTCCATGTAACAGGTGTGTCACAGGATAGAAGGGAGGCCAAGGGAACAGTTGGGAAGCTGAGAACTTAGAGTGTATGGAACTACTGGTAGTGTATTACCTACAGCATTAGTGTCTACAGATACTGTATTTTGTGCTGTGCTGGACTTGGCAATTATAACCACCTGCCGTTGGATATTCAGACACAATAAACCTGAAACTGTCTTCATTGTGTTTGTTGAAAGGTGAAGAACCTTACAATATATTTACATCTACAAGAATAGGATTGCACCATGATTTTTTTAGACCTCGGTTCTAGACCACTTTTTTAGACCACATGCAATAATTTAAAACATGACTACTGTGACTGGCCATTTTTGTTGTATTTTATCTGACCTTCACTTTCAACATGAGAATATACACACACAGGAACAAAAACAATATTTATTCTTCCCTTACTCGATCAACAATTGTTACTCATGAACATAAATGGCAACTTTTTATAACTACTTTGTGCTATGTTGGAAATTGACTGTACATCTGTACATATATACATATTACTGGGATTCTTGTTTCTGAACTGTCTTATTATCGCTTTCCAATCTTTTTTTCCAGGATAATTTTCTTAGGATCATTACATCAGCAGCCACCAGCTGGGCTGGCCTCCAGAACAATCTCAAATCCTAATGCTGACCTATCAGACCCTTCAGAATTCTGCGCTCTGAAAATGGAAAATCCGTGCTCAGAAAATGGAAATTCCATGCTAAAAAAAACAACTAATTCTGAGTTCAAAAATAGAAATTCTTAACTCAGAAAATCCAAATTTTGCACTCAAAAACTGCAATGGTGCTCTAAACAGACCGCCCAGAATTCTATGCTCAGAAAATGGAAATTCTGCATGTAAGTAATGGAAATTCCATGCTCAAACATGGAAATTCTATGCTCAGAAAATGGAAAATTTCCTCAGTGCCATGGAAAGTCTGCTTTTCCGCGATTTTCTGTGCCAAGTCGGTAAATTTTGTGCAATTCCTGCGTTCAAGTCGAAATTCCGCGCTAAATTCCTCGATCGCAGAATCCTGGAGGGACTGATCTATGGCAAAGACAAAAATGGTAAAGTGTCAAGGGTGATTAGTGGACTTAAGTTCCTTCCCAGGTCTTCAGGAAAAGGGCCCCTGGGGCCAGATTCTGGAAAATACTCCAGAAAAAAGTCTAGAATTGGACTTAAGTTTATAAATGACCTTGGCAGCCATTGTGTTTTCCATGCTTAAGATCACCGCTGGGCATCAGATTTTTTTAAGGTTCTGGCCCCTGGTCATGCATTGCCTCCCTACAGACTCTTTGTTCATTTTGCATGCGCCTGTAATCTTTAATTATGTTCTGCAGTGCCAGATTGGCATTTGAGATAACTGAGGACCCCAACTTTTCAGTTATCTGCTAATAGCCATACAAATATGGTGATGCAGAGACTACAGTGTAATGTTATCACATCAAGAGCGCTGGACCATGTGATTTTGGCAGTGGTCTGAACAGAAAGCCTGAACACGATAAAGCTGAGTGGTGTGAAGAATCCCAGCAGTCGACAAAGATGTCCTCCCACAGCCGATGACCGACAATCCCCGAAACTGGTATGGCCGCTGCTCAGCTCCCAGTTTTGCCTGTCGTATTTTCTGCCTGGTTCATTTAGCATGGCCAACACCCCACATTTGCTTGATGGTGAGTGAAAGTGATCACTTTAAACCTAAAGAAACGGAAGCCAAGGATGGTCCCCCAGATGATGTCGAGCACCAAGGGGGGATGCATTAATGTCGCGGATGGCTGGCTGGGAAAAAGAAGCTGTCTCAATATTATTACACAGCCATCTGTAGTGCACAGTTGGAGGGTTCACAGCTGGTTTGCCAGCATTAACCATTAACCATCTAAGATAATCCCAAATCATACTGGTCATCATAGCCCACTGAAAGCTGTTCCATTGAAATATAAAGAGCTTTAATTTCAAACCATAAGCAAAGAGCCCCAAACCATCATTTCCCAACAGACTATTGCACAACCATTACTTCTGGCTAATCCAGTTTATTAATCTGCATGGAAAAGGAACAACGAAACCTTGTTTGATGGACCAATTACACAAACATTGCAGCAGTGTCCTGGTGGCACAAAGTGCCAGACATTATCCCTCACCATTACTGACTGATCAATGGATGCCTATTGACAAGCATAAATGTCGTCTAATTGATCTCAAAATTTTCTCAAGTGGATCCCAAGTCCTCTTGCTGGGAAAGAGTGACCACTCTTAACACCCGCCGGTTTCCATGTTCTGCTCTGAAAATATGCGAGGTGTCCTACGTGTGGTGGACTCTTTTTCCTTCGATTTCTCTGCGGGGTCAGCGCCCAGTGACCACTCTAGTCGATGATTCACAGTATGGGAGCACTGCTTGGGTTAGTTCGCCCCTCTGGATCAACTAGATGCCCTACAAAGCCTACAGATGTTGCAACAACCATGCCTGGGGGATAAGCACCGGCTTCACCCAGTCCTTGGGAAACACTTGTTCCCATTTGCTTTTAGGGATTTTCTTCCCCTGTTTAGAAGATCTACAAGGCAGTGACAATGCATAAGGGGCAATGTATTGAGTGGTACCACTCCGGGGCTACTGGGAATCCCTTATTAAAAACGACCAAAGCATGTATGCCCCGCAGCTGAACATTCCCTTCCCGCCTTAATCTTCGTCAAAGCTGGGTCGTCCGATCTTATGCACACAATACGATGCCTAGTGGTGAACTGTGCTGCCCCCTAGTGAATGGAGACATGTTTGAGGCTTTCTTGTGCCGGATAAAAAGCATCTCTGGCTCTATGTTTTGCAACGATGCAAGTCGGGAGATTACACAAGGCGCTGGATTTGATCCCCATCATGTATGCCAGATATTCATATGACATGCAATAAAAGTAACTTTTATTGCATGTCGTCATGGAAATGATCGTTCTGACAGAATCGGATGTTGAGGATTTGAAAAATCTTAGATAGTTTCATTGTAAAAGATACATCAGTTATGCACCTGGGCCTATTTTCTTTAAAAAAAACTTAAGTCTGAAAAAACAATGGAAGTCCAGTAATGACCATAGCAAACACTTGTCTTTCCCAGCTTATTTTAGATCAGTTTCAGACCTAAGATTTTTCTCGACATTATCACTTAAATCTAGCACGGACCTCATTTAGACAAAAGAGTCACTTTCATTTTGTGGACTGCTGAAGAGTTTGGGGAGTTTTTGATACAAAAGAAAATGTCACAGAAAAGATAGTATTATGGCTGCTTTTTTACTACAAGCACCAAACATAACCAAACAATACCTTTTCAAGAAAAAAAGTTCTCCAAATCTTCAGCCATGCAGCTGCATTTAAATTAGAAATTATCTCCAGTGAAATATTTTGAGTTGAATAACAAATGTTACTGGTGGCAAACTAACAGGCGTTTGGTAAACAATGCACATGGCATATGACGCAATCAGTTCTCGCCCCCAAAAAATTTCTCTGCTGAAACTTTCCCTACCCAGCTGTGTTGAGGTATTGTTGCTGGGTTGCTGGCTTTCGTATGGTGCATGCCAGTTCGATGTCGATGGAGCTTTTCGGAACCGAATCGATGCTAAAATCCCTCCTCTATTTCACGTTACAAAAGTAAGGGCTGTTTACATTGTCTGCTGATCACTCACGGCAAATGAACACATGTAATTCACAAGTCAAGTCCCCTCCCGTGGCATTGTTTCTGTCGCTCGCCTAGCACTTCCTTTCAGTAAGTAAAATGGCGACAAGACCAGATTGATAGTCAAAACAGGTCAAGGAAATTGAAAAACAGGAATCAAATTTGCTGCTGCTCGCTGAAAGCCCGAATATTGACCTGGTTCTGGTGACACACTGTCTAACATGAGGACCCATTCAGCGCCAGTTCCATTACCATGAGAAAGACGCGCCGAAAAACCATTCCGGGCCGGACAAAATTCCGTCATCATGCAAATCAGGTCCCGGCCCATGACGGGAAGTATCATTGATTTTAGACATCCATTAACAGCGGGGATAACCAAACTGATATTGATGGCCAGACCTTATCAATCTATAGCAAAAAGAAGCCAGGGCATCTTGAGCAGCATAGCAACAACGTCCGTCGTTTCTTTTTCCATCTCAAGAAATTGCAATCGATGGTAAAAGGGCAATCGCGGCTAAGTACTTGGACAATAAGGTTCCACAGCCTTTGTAATTCAGATTGACTATAAACCAATACTTTTTATCCAAAGCCTTCCATCACTCTACATCCCAGGTCCATTTACTCCGTGTCGTCTCGCCTATTCTTACCCTATCCACTGTCCATTCTGTCCCTTTGTCATCAGAGTCAACCGACATCATTGTTGGCAGTCAGTAACGCCATCACGACACAATACATCAACATATGATTTACAGTGGTTTATTACACGCCCATACAAATTAAATTGCTGGCCTTTTTTGGCCACACCTTTTGACTTTGGGACAACAATTCTCCCGTTACCCTCTCGGCAACAGACGAATGGCACTTAGGCGAAGACGCAACGGAAGTCGGGAAGAATGACGACAAAAAGTATGCGTCACCGGAAGACTTGATGGATGAGGGGTTTTAGGCGGGATGTGATAACAACAGCCAAATAGGTCACCCTTGAGTGCTTATTAATGCTTCTCGATGTTTCTTTAAACTCGCAGACAACTTGCATTGTTTCACCTTGTGGACAAAGTGCTGCCAGCGGAGAAAAGACTCGGACAATGCCGCACCAGAATGCTTTCTTACGCTAATCAGATGCATGTGTTGCTACGCCTGCTCGTGGCTTTCGATCTTTTGGAAGTTCAGAGAAGTCCCAAGACAATGGTGGGAACACATGATGTCTATTCAAACAAGGCTTGTCACCAGCTGCTAGGAATGCAATTTCCCCCCCCCCCTTTCTTTCCATGTTCCGTCTCTTTTTGTATAGAGTCTGGTAATAACTCTCAAAGTAACTTGTAATTAACTGTAATCTACACAGAGACAACTATATGAATGTGATGTGCATGTTGTGATGTAACTATGTACAGCATGTACAGTAGAATGTCAGCATTAAGACAATCCATGGTTCAGGCCGAAGTCGCTATTGTTCTGACATGGTACTACCCAAACAATATAGCACTGCATGGGCCCGTATTCATAAACTATGAGTAGGTCGAGCAAGGACCTGTCACAGAGAAAGAATTTAGCTAAGAACAGGTCAGTTCAAGTTGCATGCATAACTGTTGCTTTTTCTGAATACATGTACCTGTTCGTAAGCACTATTCTTAGTAACATTCTCTTTAGTAGCTAGTCCTTGCATGACCTAGGCATGGTTTATGAATACGGGCCCTGTTGTGTAACCTTTAGTCACCGAGTAAGTGGTCTTAAATATAGCATGGTGTTATTTCTGGGGTGATCTTACATTAGGCTTCCAGTGTTTTTCGTTCTGTGGTCTGACACAGACAAAATGCTCAGAGTAAATACATGTATCTACTACCAGTAGTACTTTAGCACGCTGGGTGACATGCCAATCCCCAACCAACGTTTAAATCTAACAGAACTGCAGATCCACACCCAGCTGTACTTAATGAATGAACGAATATATACCAGTACATGTTTACTTACACCCTGATTCCATGGCAACAGCAAATATATGAAAAAGAAAAGAAAGAAAACTGTTAATTATTTCATCTTGCAATAAAAAAGTACCACTGTAATACCCAGTCAAACTTGAAAGATCATACTCAGTTGTCATTCCAGCTGAGAAAATGACGACATTGACACACTAATATCCTAATTTATATCAGAACATATTTTTACATATGATAGTAGTAATGGCTGTATTCATTGTGCTGACTTTTGAATCACCAACTGTAAAGTCATTAATGTTCGCAGTGATTAATGTCTGCGTTTTTGAGGCAAAACCAAGTTCGCGAGGATTAATATTTGGAGTTAGCTCAGGGCTTGTTGATTATCTAGGTACACATGAATTATGTTTGCGGGTATTTATTTTTGCGACTTAAAGATGGTCGCGAATTTCACCAAATAAATCGCAAACATTAATGAATTTACAGTAACTGTATCAGCCAGTATCAAAGCAACAACATTGACTCTGACCATAATTTGACTCTGTGCGCAGAATGTGTCATCAGAAACTTTGAAATGGTTTTATTTCTCCTGCTAACATTGTGCAATATGTACTATATACAAAAGCATGTGAATGTTTGAACAATGAGTCATGTTCATGCAGTGGATGCAAGCTTCTTTATTCTCTTCTCTTGGGTTTGAACATGATGCATTTACTTTAACTCTGAAAATGGTGCATTTATCTTAAAGCTCATAATGATGCATTTTATTTTAGCTGAAAATGATGCATTTATCTTAGAGGTCAAAATGATGCATATATCTTTAAGAAGCTTAAATTGAAAGGCTTAGGCTCCGTACGAGCTAGACAATCACATGGCAAGTTGGACGTTTTAGGTCGCCTTACCGTGGTGAAGTCCTGTTGCCATGATAAATAAGACGGTCACATCAAACATCATAGAAGAACATCAGAGAAGGAAGCCGATTCAAACGCAAACATGAAAGAAACGGGAAATGGCAAAGTCAAGTAAATAATAGAGCTTGTAAAAAAAAAAGTCAAAAACGGACATGTCAGTTAAACACAGACACATGCACTTGACTGACAAAATTTGCTGTGAAAGGTTAAACGTTCCCTGTTTACATGCATGTCTCATAACATTTTGTTTGTGTGCAAATGTGCTGTAATTTTTTTGACAAAGATTTTTTTTTTGTTGAGAAGATCAGGAGTCACATTTACAGCCCGATGGCCAGCAGCGACTTTTACCTACTGTAACATCATATTCATGACGCGGTATCATGTGATGTATCATGCAGTGATGGTATTCACATCACACACTACACACGCCACACACACCAACTTCAATAGATTCAGCTGAGCGTGAGACCATGAAGTAGTGTCCGGCATTGCTCTTTTTTTTCATGTATTTTTATGAGCATTTTTGCGGGGCTGACATGTTTGCAGTGTTAACACTTATTTGTGGACACACCTCCACTGGTTAAAAAGCTCGGTGGGAGTTTTCAACTTTGTAACTATTTTTCACCAGTCAACTTTGGCTACTTGAACTGGTCGCCTGCAGCTGGTGACCTGTGGGAAAAGTTATGGAAGAAGCTTTGCCGCTCAAAATCTGTGACAGTAAACAGATTTGCCACTGTAAAATAGATTGGACTCTGCTCAGCAGTAAAATTAAATTCTTACAGTATTATTACTGGTAGTATGAGTATGAATTACTACTACTACTACTACTACTGCTACTACTACTACTACTACTACTACTACAACTAGGTACATTATTAAAACTAATATTACCACAATTCGTTATTTTAAGTACAGTGACCCCCCCCCCCCCCCTTTACTGGCCACTCTCAACAGAGGCCACCCTCTCTATCCAATAAGGCCACAAATCTTTGTCGCTACTACTATAAATGTATTTACTTCTCGACCTCTCAACAAAGGCCACCTCTCTATTGTGGCCACAATTTCTTGGCAAATAGGGTGGCCTTGTTAGACAGGGACTACTGTAACACAAATAAGGAAAAAATACCGGTACATGTACATGATTTATTCAATTCACCTACACTGTACAATACAACCCATATATAGGGTTCTTTATACGGTTGTCGGCCGACATGTAACCAACTGTCTGCAGTGAAAGCACATTCCCATGATATATCAGCAAAGCCATGGACACACAGGTATACACGTCCAGCTGTGTGACACATGGATGTCATAGTAAAGGCCAATGCTGCAGGTCACTTACTAAACCATTTCAAGGTGGGTGGTAGTAGTATTTAGAAGTTGACATATGGGCGCCATGGTAAAAGAAGCCTAGTTAGCATCATGGCTGAAATTCAGGGCCTGGGAGCCACATTGTATACATAAACAGTTTCCAGAAGAATGGGCATTATTCCGCAACTAATCAGTCCTATTTACACCCCATGCCCAAAGTGTCAACAGCATCATTTACAAGGCGAAAACAAATTATCGCCAGCACCAACCCCTACCATGTCCCCTGGATGGGAGCCTTTATTTTTTGTAATTGGGGGTGGTCCACTGTCAGTTTGCTTGTTACAAGCCTTTTGAATTTTGCTTCCACTGTGCTGTTAAATGAAAAGACTTGGTTGAACATACACTTGCTCTGACTGTGCCATGTGAGCTTTGTGCCCTTTTTTCCTCCTTTTCAACTACAGTTTGGGAGACATTGTCAATGGGATGGTATCACAAGATAATTGCTTGATATATTTTGGATGACCTGCTCCGGCCAAGGACAGATATTCGGCTCCTCCTACTTGTACCTCCTTCAGTCCATCGATCAAACCTCAACTACTCGCTCTGGTATCTTCTTCCATTTGGAAGGATATCACTTCTGGCAACCACATCCCACCCACTGACCTTGTAGGTGCATTCCTCAGCCTTTAACCTTTGACCTCAAAGGACAGTAGTAGGAAATTGCCCTTAATGCATTTCTGTTTTTTTCTAAGTGGTCACAGTAATTTTGTCCCATTTTGAAATTTAACTAACATCTCTTGAAAAATGGCAGAACTGGAGTTGCAATACAGGCGAAATGCTATTTTGGAGGAGTGAAGAGAGAAAACTTTGTGGAGACTTCAATACAGATTATTTCTGAGCAGCCCCCAAGACAATAGGCATGGTGCCTAAAAGCAACAGTCCAGACTGGCAGTACACACTAGCACACATAGTATAGCGCATGTCCCAGAGGAATAGTATAAGGGTTAAAGATTTTTCTAGACAAATTAATCATTTTAGGGAAAGTTTCAACAATATAAACAAGGACTACAGCCCAACCGTAATTCTGTACCAAATTCTGTACCGGTACCTCAAATGAAGAGAGTCAAGAAACTATCATTCTGAAAGCATAACAGGTCTACCGGTTATTATGTACTACAGATACCCGGTCTACAGTGTTGCGTACCCATTGTCCTGCTGGGATTCCAGCATTGGAACTCTCCGCAAACCAATTATTTTTTTTTTTCTCACTTGGATCATGTCTACCGTATTGTAACATTCAGGATACAAACAGAAACATGATAGGAGAAAATCACATTTTTCGGCCATTCACAGATACGCCTTACATCACCCCCCTTCCCTGATGTCTGAATGGGCTTCAGTGTCCGTTTTTATGTGTCTTTATGTATTCATCTTTTTTTACAGTGCTCTATTTATTCTCCAACACTTCAATCACTACCTCTGACCTCACACCCTTACTCTGCCTTAAAGCATTTGCGTGTCACTTCTGCTTAAGTTAAACGCTAAAGTTGTCCCGTTGTTATGTAGTTTAATTAAAAACTAAAGTGAAATCCAACCGCATTTTTGATTTCTAGACCCAAGCTTCTTGAATTACATCAAGCCACGAAAGTAAGCTATAAATTTTAGGCACACCCCATGAAAAGAAGTCTCTGTGTTCTAAACTTAACAGTTGACGCGTTTTAATGTCAATTTATCTTCAGGTCTTCACTTTTTTAACATTTGACATATGAACTATAATTTGTAATGAGATCATATCAAAAAGCCCACAGGCTCAGAATAAATTCACACTACAAATTTGACAAGGAATTACAACGGGGGCTCGGGTTTCCTGCTTGAAGTCAGTGAATGAGTGATGTATGTGGCTACCCACGCCATGTTATACCCCTTTACATGGCTTTTCAAGCACTTTACGGATGCTGGTATTGTGTCAGCATTTTTATTTTTCACCGACACACATTTGAATAGGTTTTAATTTTCTTGAGAGACATAAGACACATATTTACAACATGCAATACACCCATACATTACCAGGGGGCTTGTCAGGAAGATTAAGTTTTTTTGTTACGAAAATACTTCAAAACAGAAGTGATAGGTACTGCCTTATGGAGCCGAGATATCCACAGGGGGTGTAAATTGATTCTTCCCTGCAGGTGAAATATGTAGACCCTAGAGCACTGGTCGGGACCACCCCAAAGCATCCAGTGATAATGTGCTAGTATACTGTTGAAAACCACTAACAAGTTGAAAAGCCTACAGCACCTTTCATGGAATCTAAAAATCTAAATTTGGAGGTAAAAAAGAAACAAACGTATGTCATGAATATGTATAGACAATGACATTTTTAAAAGGATAATATTTTTTCTGTTGAATGAAACCCAATGCTGAACAACAAAGGCACACAAATCTTGATCAATTCGGGTTAGCAAGAAATTGGCTCCTTTAAATGCTACGAAACATTGTTGTATGTAAATGTATGTATATTTATTCCGTCTGTATAAGATTACAATATACAGATAAGATTTAACTGCTCGAAATTACAACTTAACGAACCTAGGTCGAGCCAAATACATTTATCTAGACTAAGGTATAATATGCAACTCCGATGTATACTATAGTACGCATAAGGACCAGAATATAATTCAAAGTTGACTCCAACCTATATTACATTGAACGGTTAATAATACTGGCAGTTTTTATACTACAGTCAAACCTCCTCTAAAGACCACCTGTACCTAAAGACCACTTGTTTATAAAGACCACATTGTACAGGTCCCCAGGGGCATACTTTCCATGTTGTTGAACCTGCATATAGACACCACCTGTATATAAGGACCACACATTTTGTTGGTTGCTAGGGTGATTTACATATACAAGTTTCACTGTAAATGCAATAAGGCATATGGAATTACATTTGCCACCGAATACGAATTACAACACCATCCAAAACATATAGCTTTCCTTGACGAGTGTTATACTCATTCAGATCATTTTTTTTTTTCAAAAATAGTTTGTTCCTTTGGGAGCAAATCGTCTGTCAAGTCAACCATGACCTAGGAAGTTTAGAGATGAAAGTACCTTGAGCAGAAGATGGATTTATCTGGCTGTAATATGACTTGTGTTGTATCCAGCACAATATTGCATCTTTTCGTGACTTTTCATACGCATTCATGTTCAAGTGTAACCCTAACATGCACATGACAGTGCATAGTGAAATGCAGAAATC
>JAAUYG010071618.1_pt1 | contig 20087 bp, 13 predicted proteins | sample 7278091 | NCBI WGS metagenome assembly JAAUYG01 (sample SAMN14350201, study PRJNA611818) | marine sediment metagenome | isolation source: surface marine sediment (0.6m) | place: French Polynesia: Moorea | collected 2018-08
CCCAGAAACAGTCACCCCGGACAGAATCCCCCCTCAGAAAGTTTCAAGGTGGACAGAATCCCCCCTCATACCCATATTTTTTTTAGTTGATTTTTATTTATAATTTACTGGGGCTAAACATAATGAAATGATCACACTTCAATGCTCGTGACATTATTAATGCCAAGGTGTTCCATGAAAACCTTTAAAGCCTACACTATGTGTGATAACATTAAAAGGAATATGTTTCAAAAACATATGTGCAGGACAAAAGCAGATGGCAAAGACATCAAAAAGGCCTTTGTTATTTTGCTGGATTGTACCAAGTACATGTAACTGTTAATTAATCTCACAAAGCCCCTTGTCATGTGCTGGGTTGTACCAATTAACAGTTAAAGTGCGCAGAAAATGTACTAAAAGCATATGCAAGGAGCACAGAGATGAACGTAAAACTCTACAAGAAACACTCCATGCAGTCAGCCATTGCATTAGGTGGTCATCATTGTGATTATATGTCTTGTATACAACTCAAACTCTCGACTCATTTCGTTCATGTTCCGCCTCACATTTGTTACACAATGATATGTCATTATTGTCGGCCAATAGCGCTGCAGACACTAAATGTTCTTTGTTTTATTGATCAGACCAATGTTTGTTAAATCAATTTTTATCTTATCTTTTAGATATCTGAATACATAATATCACTAACTGTATGTTTGATTTTCTTTCTCCAATTTTGAGTTCAAAAGGGGGGATTTTGTCCGCCTGGTCTTTTCCTTGGGGGGATTATGTCCAGGGGGGATTTTGTCCGGGGGGAGTATGTCGAGGGGGGATTTTGTCCTACACCCCTGATGTTTGCTAAGTATCAGTTGATCTCTTAATAATACCGGTATAGTTTCAATTACGGGTAGCTGACATTTGAGAATAATAAATGATAATTAGATATTAGGAGTTCTGGTCAGTATGATGGTTCTAGATGCAAAAAAGACAAGCAAAAAAATGCAAATATATACTGTACGATTGCATTGTTCACAGTGATAAAGTAGGTACAGGCAGTTTTGTAGCTAAGAGAAACACACAACCCACAGTGTATTAGTGATTTACTATTCAGTCTGTGACAGTGGTTAATCTTGACCAGACCTTTCCATTTCCATATATACACCATAGTTATTGCTGGCCTATGGAAATCGTTCATGATTAATTTGATTTGGCTTGCCCTGTACGGACCCTCATCAGGAAGCCTCGGAGCTGTGTCCGATACATTTGATTACATTTGATCTCTTTATTTCCATTTATTGACCTCTGCAGATACTCCAGCTCCACCTCCTAGTGTGGTAGAGCAGAAACCAGACTCCGCATGGCAAACACACTGCGAGGCCAAAGTGATATATTTCCATTCTTTCACCTTGAAGCAGAGTGCGCCGTTGTGCTGGACCCGGTGCTCAATATAAAGGCAAAAAAGCTGCCATGGCTCTCGGTTAAGCCATCCATTGAACCCCCCAAGGGTTGCGGAAGTGGGAAAAAGGAACATCCCTTGCGGCTGTGTTTGAGGTCAGCATATTCGCAGGATCTGGAAGCAACGTGTGTTGTTATTGACCAAATACAGGAGCGGCATGCCACAGGGTGGTATCTTAGGTCCGCTGCTGTATGTCATGTATGCGTTATCAGTATGACAGCACAGGGAGACAGAGCTTAGGGGATGCCATTCCCTGATGGGGTTCCGACGCCATGCACGGTATGTACATGGGTGACATGATCCCTTGCTTTGTGGGAGACACTGTCTCACTGTATGTGACAGATCTGGCAGCAGTGAGCCTGGCGGCGCCAGACCACCCAGCGTCTATAAGCTTCTTTGGACCCCAGTGAACCGGGATAGTCTCAATATATTTTGGGAAGACAAGGCGGTTGCAGCCAGCTTCCAGCCTGACATTTTGTTACGGTCTGCGAATTTGTTCAGACCAGGCTGGTTACGTGTTAAGGATTAAGGGGCTTTGTCAGACTGCGCGCCATCTACTGGGTACACTAGGATCTACTGCGACGCTGGTGCAAATTTGTGCGGCTTGACAACTGAACACAACGCCCATATTTCATGCTTTACATTCCTAGTGTCCCCAAATAACTGGAATAGAATCAAGAAAGTGGGCTCAGTAATACACCTCATGGCAATTGCTGATCCCTAAATGAAACATTGAGTCTTGCAGTGGCAAAACGAAATGCTGTAATTTGAATCAATATTGGGACTTTCAATAAAAAAAATATACATGTAAAGAGAGAAGCCACCAAGCACTGTCATTCGATAGTATCTTCAAGATCTGTCGTACCAGTTCTGCTGTGAAGTTGACATACACTCAGGCATCAAGTGCTGCTTGCTCTGGGATTACGCCTTCAGTGCCTTCAAGGGAGCTTGCAGTGAAACAGATTTCGCTGATGGGGAGGAGAAAAGCATGAGCCAATTGGAGATAATTACGAAACTAGACCGGGCTTGCGGCCAATGCATTTACTACCACCAGCCAGCCGCTTATCGCAAATGGAATGCAGGCCGTATATGACTTGTCAGGAATTGTTTTATTGATCATTGGTTCCCAAGAAATGAGGGAGACGAAATGAGAATAGAAACGGCTGAAGTAAGAGGAGGGAAGTGAACTATCAATAGGACCGACCGAGATGCCTGGGAGGAGAGTGATCAATTGAAAGTCATGGCATTCTGAAAGAAAGAGAAACTGACAAGAAATTATGTAAAAGCAGAGGGAAAAAATATGCCAATTATAGGCAGAGGGAATCTGTTTTGTGAAGGGAGGGATCTCGTTTTGTGTGGCGGGGGAGATACAGCAGGATGCAGGATGAAGGCGAAGAGGTTCTCTGGACATGTGTGGGGATCTGGAGTGCATTATCCGGATATTGCCCCCCTTTCCAGGATCTTTATCAGGTGTGGCATTAAGCTGGAAGAAAACTTGAATTGCTGATGTGGCTTCAGCCACCGTGTGGGGCTGTCTTGATGGAGAGAGCTATATAGTGCCTGCTTTGCTCAGGTCCTGGACCCAGTCCGCCCCGCTGTATTACAGGAAATAATTGATGCCGATAACCTTTCTAGAGTGCTCGCTGAGGGGAGGAGGTACATAGAAGGAGCTCAGGAGGGCCATGCCTTTGCCAGGAATTCTAGCGGAGACTGACAGCTTTATCTCTTGTTTACAATCGGCCTGGGAGACAGCAATGAAGAAGTCTCGGACTAGAATGAAATGATTAGAAACCACTTAAAACTCGCCATGATGTATAGAGTAACTTGAACCTTGACAGTGACATGGTAAAGGATCACCATGGACTTTGCTATTTGCCCATATGTGGATAAGCAAGGATTAAATATTTAATGGTCTTTTGTATCATAAATCTCATGCTGACAAGCCCGCCAAATCAGTTGTCATTGTGCACATCGGAGTTTTACAGCAAAACGTTCGTTCCACAGCGGCATAGTTAGCACTGCACACAAGATAATGCATGAGGCTGACAGCAAGAAGTCCAGAGTCAACGTTGCCCAACTGCTTCACCTCCACGCCATTTGACCTAGGTAAACAGGAGCATGAACTTCAGCATTTTCAGCTTGCCCCCCTCAAACATTTTGTTTGCTCCTAAAATGTGTGTGGATAGATAGACTTCTGGGTCAGGGGCATTTCGCGGCTAGCTTGAGCCATTTCATGGAAAGTGAGGGATAGTGCTGCACATGGAATTTGCTGCATTTATTTCAAGTCTGGACTGGATGAATTGTTTGAATGTGCGGTGTGCTAATTATACTAAGGTTATATTGGATATGTGTACATTGCTCGGAAGGCCGTTAACTATTCATTTTGCTATAGGTCAAAGGCAAGCCACTCTGAAATAGGAGATACATGGGCTGGTTACTCGGGCTGAATATTTTGACCCACATACATCTCCATACAGACAGCTCAATTGTCTCCAAAACCAGTAGGTGTCAGCTGTCTTGGTGATACTTGGAGCAACAGGAATTCGTAGTGTCATGTGTGTTTTGTTTTTTTTGTCAGCGTATGGGTCAACCAGGCAAAGGATACCTCTGACCAATCGATAAAACGTTTCATCGAGACACAACCAGCCTCAGTCGAGGAAGAAAGATACCGGGGTTAAAAAAAGACTCCTATCCAATCATTGGTGTCATATTATTAGAGGGGTGTGGACAGAATCTACAGAACGCCTGGAAGTTGTTGTTTTTTCTGTGTACTTATCCCATGCAGGACCAGAATTCATGCTGCTGAAGCCCAAACCAAGTGATATTGCGCAATAAGTTCCTGAGGGCTCCCAATAGATTTGGCAAGTTCCGTTGATGCTGTTAATATTTTTTTTGTCTGTTGGTTGGCAGCAGCCATTCAGAACAAAAACACATGATGAAGGATATCCTGGCACCTCACGGGCACTAACTCAACTTGCATCCTATAACCTTCTTGGGGAAACCTTTTTCCCCATGCCAAAGTGTTTCGTACGTACGTGTAAATGATAAATGGGACAGATGATGATATGACGCCTTGTAATGGAATATTGATTTAATTTTGCAAAGAGCTACAGCTGTCAAGCAGCAACGACGATATAGCAACATGGCTTCCTCGGCGAAACAGTGGACAACTAATTTCATAAAGCAGATATATTACGGCAGCATTAAGCGCCAAAAAGGGAAGAAAAACAAGATTCGTTCACCGTCTTCTGATGCAGGCATCAGTCGCTCTGTAGAAGGTGAGGCCTGAGTACCAGTTTTTTTAGTAACGAAAACCTAGTAATTTGATACCAGCAGAGATAGATTTGGGGATGAGGATAACCAGATGAATATGACATTAGATTAAATTGTAAACTTGATGTATCAGAGTAACAGATGGATAAATACCATACATAAATTATACTACCGTATTCTTACTTATAGAGGCACAATACCTAATAGGCACACAATCTGGGCCTCCAGCAACAAATTTACCACGTACATCTAGCAACCCTTAAGGACAAATTGATTCCAAATGCTCAAAACATGAAGAGATCATCAAGAAAAAGTAAAATTTGAGTGATATAATTTCCGGTCCAGTTTGGCTGCCACATATGCACAAATCACCACTTCCTTGTAAACAAAGGTCCACATGGTTCCTGCTACATTATATACATGTATATACCACAGTGTTATAGGTTCTGTATGACAATTGCTTTATTATTGAAATTTTAAGACGTGACCAAAGCCTTGCACTTGCACACTGTGCTTCTACAGTAGAACCTGTCTTGAAAGACCACCCAATTGGCCACAAAAATGTGGTCTGTCAAGACAGGTGGTCTCTGGTGACAGGTTGTTATATTGAAATGTAGGTCCTTCTGCCAAAAATGCGTGGTCTGTCAAGACAGGTGGTCTCTCATGGCAGTGGTCTCTCAAGACAGGTTTCACTGTATTAGGATGAACATGGTAGGCTCTTGGTTTGACGTCATGCTCTGAACCCAAAATGGCACAACACTTACATAATGTACCAGTATAATAAACAAGATATTAATTGGGGAAATTGGCTGCTGGGGATGAAGCTTGACAATAATTTTTTTAGCACAGGTTTAATCTAGCACATGGTGGATTTGCATTTATTATCTTGCAACTTTTTTAGTTATTACAGACCATCCTTATGCACAAAATAATGCAATTATATGTAGGTTTTAATATTAATTCCAGTAGTTATTAATATGAGATTTTTGTATATACATGCACTGCAGCACTTCAGGCATTTACGCAGGAATTGCCATATACTTTTAAAAGATTATCTACTGCTGTATTAAGGTTGATCCTTTCCTTTTGCTTGGATAGTCATAAATTGATTTTCCTGTCAGCTTTGCCCACACTGTAATGCGAATCGGCTTCCTGTCTCTGCGTTTACATTCAACTCGGTTTAGCCGAGCCTGGCATGTTTTCTGGTTGCCACAGTAGCAATAGCCGGGATCGCGACATGTGCATGAGGATCCATCTATTCTCTTATGACAAATCTAAAAATAAAGTGGTGAAAAGATTCGGAACCACTACACAGCGTTGTGGCTGAACGAATAAAGCTCTCGAGTTTGCCATTTCTTGAAACTGTTTGCCAGTTCCTGCATCCAATACAGTATATAGATAAACTCCCGTAAAAGGATTTTGTATCTTAAACATAGCTATACTATATGTGCATCATATTTACTTCAATTTTATAAGATCAATTGATGATATATCTTTTTTTTTTCTTTACATGAGTGTAAAAGGCCAAAAATTTTTGAACTAGAGATAATGTGCCGTGTTGTTGACTTAATTAAAGGTTTATCAATCATTGCAAAATCATGCATTGAGTAAATTAAAAAAAAACAGGTTTAGGTCCAATTTTTGAATTGGTTTGGCCTAACTGGAGTAAGGAGTGAGATAAGTGCAATAGCCTCACAGCTACAATGTAGGGAGATTGTACATCCAGTGACATCACCCAGGTAAATAGAAGATAGAATTTATTTCAATATGTAACGTACACAAGCACGATAAGTACATAATTGCAATGTACACATGTATTGTACACATATTGTAATGACTACACACTATGGTGTTTCTTCTGAGCCAGACAGCTATAAACTATCATCAGAGTCTGAAGATAAACGGAGAACACCTGTGATATCTGCATGCTAATGTATGGAGACATTATCATTAAATCATCATGCATTCTGACAGATGGTTACATTCTGCAGGATGTTGAATATCGTGGCTTAATTACAAGGTGAGGTCAGAGAATGATCAGAGAATTTGCCAGGTTTTAATTGGTTACAGAATTTGTCAGGTTTTAATAATTGGTCAGAAAATTTGCCAGGTTTTAATTGGTCACATGGTCAGAGAATTTGTCAGGTTTGATTGGTTAGAGAATTTGCCAAACATCTTTCACACTAGTTGTATCCCTGAGTCTTTTTTTACAGCTGTGAAATTGTCGGGAAATATTTATCCAAGAGGTGTTGCACTTTTAACCATTTAATGTGTTATGGTGACAATAAAAAGCTGCCGAGGACAATGAGTTCCCAGGACCAAATTTGTCCAAATCAATGAATGGAATGTCCCAAGCATTTTTATTTATTAATGACAAATAATAGCAGTTGAAGAGAAAACGTGTACTATGTGGAACTTGCTATTATGAAGATTACCGAGCCATGAAGAAATTAGGGGCTACTTGGCTATTGAAAATAGGAGGGGGGGGGGGGGGGCGCAGGCCATTCAGTACATAAAAATGCAGGTGTGTGCTTCTCAATTCTGTAGTTACAACAAGGCCTAGTTCTGGGGCCTTTTATGTTCATGTAGTACTTTCATGTCAGAGTCTTGCTCCCTTTTCTCTCCTTTGTGAGAGTCGTGAACCCTATTCTTAGGCATCATTGTCTGCACACCGTGCATGCAATGCTGAGTATTAAGGAGACCTTTGACCAGTATGATACTCAATGTTACTAACTCACCTTTGGGTTTTCATTGTAAAAAGGTTTAGTTTAGATCTTAATTGATGAATTTTTTCAGGTAATATCATTTGATATTAATCATATAACATTGATTTCCATTATAACCTGACTTGCACTTGCCGTGTGCTATTAAAAAATTCTGATAAGTTATTAGTAATTCCTATAATGGTTGAATGGTTATCATCTCTATACCCATTATACCTACCCAGCCTGGTATATTCATTGAGGATTGCGCTACCCTATGGGTAAGTGGTTAGTATGTTGTCTTGTAAGTAGGACGTAATGATATTTTAGGCCATTGGCAGTGGTTGGAGCCAGTTACCTGAGAGCAGAGTGGTCATGTATCATCACCTACATATGTGTGTCAATATGCAAAACGGTGTGGCATCCCATGGGACTGATGGTATAGTTATGGCTGCAGCATTGGCTAGCTGTGTAATAATGGCTAACAGCTGCGCTTGACTGTGTCGGTGCAGCCCAGTACTGTAAGCTTGCATCCTTACGTATACATGTCTGTATCGTAATCGTATGTATCGGCCGGTTGTCTATGGTGTTCAGAAAGGAAAAGAATTTAACTCATACCGAGGACAAGATTTGAGGACAAAATGTGTATGTGAATGGCAGGCCAGATGTCTAGCTGATCATTCCATATATACATGGAGTACTGTTATTGGTATATATGTGGCAACTTGGATGCCTGGTTAGAAATAGAGGTATGTGCATACATGATTGTATTATTGTCAAGGAGGTGTTAATCTGATAAACAATGTCGTATGATTATGACACATATATTGCGTGGTGCAAAATCATACTCGACCATACATTTAACAAAAATGTTACGGAAGCGATAATTTTCAAGTATCAATTTTCTATTGATACTTGAATCTATTTAAATTTAACAATAAAATTTAATAAAAGAATACATTGAAAAAGTGCAGACAAAACAAGATAAGTGTTATGTCACTTGCAGTCTATTTCCAACCCATCGTGTGAGAAAAAAAATCTTGCTTCTGTGATCTATATTGTAATCTGTATCTAAGGATCAGAAATTTTACTGCACTGGGTGCATGACCTTTACACTGCACTTAGATCCCCTGAGAAGCTTTTATTATCTCTGCCCATATTAGTTATGGATCTCCTAGACGTTTTGTACTCCCACATAATACCGATATAAACCTACATCTTACAGTTGATATGACGCTTTCAGAATTGATGGCCCTGCATGCTGTTTTAATTTATGAAGGATTTATGGTTTAAGCTTCAAACCCGAACCATCAATGAATGGTGCTCGGTGACATTGGGGGGAAAAAGCCATTTCGGATTGATCTGTTTGCTCGGAGGGTAGGACGATAATAACTGTCGCCAGCTGCAGTGTAAAATACATGGTAGATCTGTAAACCACTCCACTGGGTTTCAACCTATAAGCCGCAGGATTTGCTCAGGCAGGTACAAATAAGGCTTGAATTACGCAAGTTCAACATCTGTTGACGTTTTGTACGTCTAGTGGCTTGTAGGTGGCTTATATTTTAGAGGTAGGTGCAGCTATGGTGATTGTTATCGTTGACACCACTCTTTATTTTCAGTATAAATATCCCACCATTTTAAGACCACCTTCAATTGAATGTAAAACGTTATTTTTCTGGCTGAACAGGTGGTCTTAAAATGTAAGGACCACTGTATACACATGGTCCATTGTGCAAAGGATAACAATGGATAACAGGTCTTAAATAATAACGAGTATAAGTAAAGTTTGGGAAATACAGAATAAGAGAGTATTTTCGGCTGTATGATTTCTTGTTTCTCCAATTTCTGAGCTACAGCGCGACTGCGACTGCTTTTTGGAGTCTATAATATATAACATGACCCTACAGGGCCCTGGACAGTTTTCAGGTAGCAATCCCCCATTCATATTGTGTCTGCGGTTTTTCATTCAGCCAAAGTGACATAAGCACTTTACTGGCCCGTGAATGAAATCTTTGGACCTATAGCAAAAATCGGCAAATATTGGCTGAATGGTCCACTGGCCAGTTGAGTAAGCACGGTTTGGCCTAGTTTTTCGCGGGACCCCTTTACCTGAGTATATTATTTACGTTTGGTATTTGCACAAGTATGATATAGGCCTGACAAGGAGTGCCTTTATGATGGTGTAGGGGACAATTTTTGTAGGGGGGGGGGAGGCAGGGGGTGCGCAGTGTAGATTTGGTGACATGCAACAACACAAGCATGCTAAACGTGGGTGACAGTTTCATTCAGAAAACTTTTCCGGTGCCCTCAAGTGCTGGACACACTGTTCTTCTGTGCAGCAAGGAACAAATGCAAACATCTGCATGTATTAAAACTCGGGCAGAAGGACTTAAAGTTGTCCTATTTTATGAATTGTGTGTTGAGAGCTTATGGATTAATTTGATTGAAGATTCATCTTCACATATGAACTGATATACCATATTTAGTGTACAGAACAATAGTTGCTGAATGAACTGAAATATTCTCTGCGTTGAGATCATCTGCAAAGCATATCCATAATTGCAACCCTGCATTTAAGTGCTTAACTCACTTATAGGAGTGATATGCAAAATTATTTTAAAGGTAAGTAATTAATCGACAGAAAAAGAAAATATGACATTCATTCTGTCTGTAGTGAGGCAGGTGTATGCTTGCAAATCATGTTTTGTGATGAAGCATTCATTGCATGGTATTGCTGTAAGTTACCCCTGAGATGCTGTGCCAATTAATACATGTACAAATTTGCAACTTAGGCAGTTTGGCCAATAGTGTCTGCTATAGTATCAATAATTTGTACACATGTGCAACGTACACGTACATACATTTGCAAATATGATTGAGTGGAATACTGTAGGCAAAATTATTGCAGTAATATATTCCTACAAGTGAATATTCTCAGATCAGCATGGGTGAGAGACACTTTTTTTTTACTGCCAATTACCTTACTACATGCATATTTGTGGTGGAAAGAATCTTAACTGTAACCTAGAATTTTAATAGTTTTGTAAACTACCTAGACTTATCTCCAGAAGTGCGAGATGAAAAGACCTATAGTGCCAGGAATTTCCTGCAGTCTGGTGCCTGTTGGCCACTAAACACAGCATAATTGCTGTGGTTAAGCTTCCTTATCTACAAGAAATATAGTGCTGCATTGAAATAGAATTCCTGGCATGTACAAACTACATTGAAATAGAATTCCTGGCATGTACAAACTACATGGCATGTACGCCTACAATATAAAATGCCTCAATTTTAACAGTTTGTCTCTCTTTTAAGACTAGACATCAGTGACACCATTGATATATATTTTCAGTATAAATATCCCTTCACATGTTTTTTTATGACCATCTTCAATTGAATATTCTTCTCACTGAATGGGTGGTCTTAAAATGCAGGGATCAATGCTAAATTATCATGGGTTTATATATTATCTCAAAACATATAAAATGGTATCAAACTAGATGTTTATATCTTCGAGGAGTGAGCTCAAATTATTAAAATAGAACTCAACAATGTATAATCATACATGCATATGAAGTGTTGTCTGGCAGAAGCATGTACAGAATTCAGATCGGTAAACCTCTCAGGTTTATGCTATGGCTCCCTTATTTTAGCAACTTGGGAATGATAACTCTAGATTATACTCAGTAGGACAGTTAGTGAAAACCAAAAATTTATACTGTTCACAGCATAAGTCTGAGGGATCTTTCGCTGGACACCCTTGCATTTGAATTATAATCACAAAAAAAATCTTTGCAGAAACCGTGAAGTAAATACATATTTACCTGTGCTGGTAGTGCACCTTTTTGCCAATTAAATTGTAACTCGTAATGCAGCCAAAATTTCTTTGCATATTTAAGTTATAAGCACTTGAGGACAGGTCAGAATAATTCTAATGTATGTATCTTATAGCATGCTTATAACTCTTGTCCATTTAACAATATTCAGTGAATTTCATCAAATAATACACTAAAATCTACTTTATGATTATTAATTTTCAGCTCCATTGACATGTCACAAAGTGTTATTACACTGCAGAGGGTGACATGCCAAGGGTCATATCACCACCCTAATGTATAATATACCGGTACACTCTGTTTATATACCCTTTTGTCCGTGACTTGATGGCAGCGAGATTATTGAAGCAATAAGTATAGAGATGGTCCCTGCGCTTGACCAGCATTTGACAGGTGACATGTATTGCATGAGATTGTGTTGTGGGGGTTGGGTGGGGTGGGTGGGTTGGGGGCAGGTACATGCACTACTGGCTCAGAGTGGTCAAGATTTAAGTGCCATTCTTGGGTGCTGTATCCAACCAGTTGATCAAATACCATGAAGTATGCTCCATTATGTATAAAACTGCCTCGAGTCAATATTAGTAGATATCTATGGAGAGATAAAAAGTTGTGTAGAGACTTAGGATGCATGCATGCACATGCCTGAAAAACATAAGTCGAAGCATGTGGCAAGATAATAAGTATCATCAGTGAGTCATTACCATATGTATGCTGGGTTTAGATGCACTTCATTGTTCTGACTGACAGTGATTGACCTCTATTAGTGTGATCAGATTAAGGCCGTAACATTTAGCAGCTTGACATACATACATATCGATGCAGAAATTGCTTATATATAGGGTATCATATGGGAAAGATTAGTTATGCTGTTTGAAATATGATTTGCTGACAAAGAATTTGGTTGAATCGTCAATAGATCCATTCGCCAAAATACCCGGCTTGCACGATTCAGTCGAATTGATTTTAAGCCATTGTATAGCCCTATATAGGGGTTACTATAATGCATAAGTAATAGTGTATTGTCTATTGCTCTATGTATAAAATATTGTATGATTCCGCTAGAAATTGTGCAAATGATTGTGTAACGCTGTCATTTACTGCCCCACAAAGTTACACAAAACGTGACGCTTGTCTTGTATAAAATATTCATCCCTTGCCGTTTCCTTTGCTTGCACTGCGTGACCCGTTTCAGTTAAGGCTGGACCCATGCGAATTTATGGCTTAATCGGGAACCAGACACATGTATTGATTGGACTGGGTATGGCAGTGGGAGAGAGAGATGTAGAAATCCTGTCCCGGATAAATCCAGTAGCCAGTATATTACATTGACACTCGGCTGGGGACCTGAAGTCCCATTGGGGACCCCTGAAATCCCATGGGGGTGACCACTACCCTGTTACATGTATGTCATGTTTGCGTAGATGGGACAGATGGGTTAGATCCATATAATACACCACCGGAAGTAATCACATTAGTGTCTGTATGGTTGGGAATGGGATGTTACATCGAGATAAGCCCAAATACGTCCATTCCTTTTTGTGGGAGTCCTTTTGTAATGTTTAGTAAAATTGGCAGATTGTGTAGAATGAGTACAGTATAAGTAATGAACACATATATTATTCTGTGTGTTTGTGGTTGATTGACTTTGCCTTTTCTGCAGAATTTTAGTATTCTTAATAGGTTATAAATTGATGAGGGCCGAGCTAGCACAGTGCCCTTTAATTGTTCAAGAATTTTATTAACATTGGGTAAGTAAAATGCAAGGGTAGTCGATATGGAGTATGTTTAAACCCCTCGGCAGGAAAATAGATACTCAAAAGAAGCGAAAAGGTGCGAAAACCATGACACCTTATGATTGGTCAATTAGCTTTATATGTCGGAATGAGATTGGCTAAAGTATCAGTAGTTAACATTCTGAATACACTGTTTCTGTTCTGTATCTGTGGCACTGATACTGACCCTATTGTCCAATTTATTATAGTGAAACCTGTGGACCCATATATTTGGCCCAACTAAACCATGTAAACTAGGGCAGCTGAAAGTATACAACCTTTGGAAATACAGTAGTCTCTCCATTTTACAACCCTCTATTGTAAGACCACCCTTGATTATAAGACCACTTGATTTGGCCCCAAGGGCAATTTTATGTGTGAAATGACCTTCATTTTAAGACCACCTGTAATATGAGACCACATTTTCTTGGTCCCATGAGTGGTCTTAAAATAGAGGGACCACTGTACATGTATACCTGTTTCTGAGGAGCTCAGACTGGCAGCGAATTCAATTCAAGGAAATGTTTACCAGAGAAAATTATATATAGTCTTAGGGAGTTTTCCCTAAAACCTGCTGCTGCCCTTCCATCATGCAGCAGTTGTGTTTTCAAAATCCATTGTATCATCTTTCTTCCTTTGGAAGGCTGAGATATGCTGAAAACATATTAACCATATATCTACCGATTGTAGGAGAAAAAGTAACAGGGAAAAAGTAACAGATAAAAGGTAACAGAAAAAAAAATAACAGGAGAAAAGTGTGGGGAGAGTAACAGGAATAAAAGTAACAGGTCCAAATATGAAGTGCATGCATATAACAATTTAGATCAGAGAGTTACCAGGTTTGCTATGTTACATCAAACACATGTTAAAAATGTTAGGTGTGAACACTAGCATAAATTTACTGCCATTTATGAATTTAGTATGTTACACATGCAGAAGGATGGCATGAAGAATCTGCAAGAATTTCTTAGAGGAGTTGGACACAACATTCGATTGTGATATTATGGCAATTATATCACTGATTACTAAATTGTTTACCACAAAGTTTATGTTTGCAGATTTCTTTACACTTGGAAATTTCTGTAAGTTGTTTCTGTATGTAGATTCTTTACACTTGGAAGCTTCTGTAAGTTGTTTCTGTATGTAGTCACACACAATTTCTTCAAATTCATCCAGAAAGTTTGTACATATAGCATTAATGACACGATGAAGATCTGAGTCTAGGGTTAATTACAGAGAGTTGGTACCTTTAAGAAGTGAACTCATGCAATTGGGTGGGTGACATAATTTTGTGTACAATTGTCCATCTTCTTTCCGTGTCACCCAGACCTCAATGTCGTGAAGCAGCTGGACAACATGGAGTCGGTTTCTGCCGCCAGCGACTCGCAGGGTGCACCTTCCCCGCTACCCCAGTCTCCGGGCGGCATCTCCGCTGCTGATATCTGCCCAGGATGCAACATGCCATTTGACATGGGGAAGAAGCGGCGACTGATCGATTCTTGTGGTCACGAAAGATGCTACTCCTGCATGTTCTCGACAGACGTATGTCCAGTATGCGCAACATCCCCATCAGGTAATGATTATAGCGACTTATTTGATTTTGCAAATTATTCCAGCCAGTCAGATTTATTTAAATGTGTTTTGATGCTAACCAATATTTTCTGAAGATGAACTTAAGATAGCAACGAACACAGTTACTAACCATTAAAGTACAATGAACTAGTAATCACATGTGTTATCCAATTAAAAGGAGGTTTATAGCTTCCAAACTCTGTTTGGTGGCATGCATAGATCAGTGTTATAAACATTATATGCTAAAATAATACATGTACTAGGACCTGCATGGAGTATGAACTGAACAGAATTCTTGGATTGGAAAACATGGATATCACTCATTGGAAAAATATTCAATGTAATCATGTGTATATTGCAATTTATGAGACCCTCTGTTGAATGACACCTTAGAGAGGAAAGCCAGAATTATTTGACAGAAGAGCATTACTTGGCATTACTATGAGGGGAGTAAGCCATTGACTTTGCTGTCTGAATCAGCCTCTTACCTGACTATTGATCAAATGAGAAATTTTTCTACAGGTAAATCAGTACAAGGTATATGTGTAAAGGAAGTGACTGCTTGGGATTGTTTGGAAAGGGTAGGGTGGCCACAGGTTTTTGGTTGTATGTCATGTCACAAGCTACAATTAAAACCTTTCATTCAGTTCATCCACGCATATTTGGATAGAGCTTGAATTTGAAACCACCAAATTTGATGAGGTATAAGTTGAGAGTGTAAGTTTACTCGATTTAGATCATATAAAGTCCAAAACCAACACTGTTTCATAGTACATGTATATAAAATATTAGTTTGGTGAGACTTCATTTGCTTTTACGTTACCATTGAGCATGGCTAATTTGTGCACGGCAAGTGTTTTACGGCATAGCGGTTGAAGCTCATCTTTCAATGCACGAATAAGCTTACGTAATTGGACTGTCACCTTCCTGATTGAGTTCATGACTTGCACCAATTATTGCTCGGTAGGCGGGATAACCGCAGCAGAACCAGCTTCGCAAATCTCAGATAACCCCTAAGGCAGTTCTGCAGTTCTGCTGCAGGGACAATGGCCAAATTAAGATTGGCAACTGTAAAAATCTTGTCTAAAATGTGCTGCCGAGATATAAGGTAGCCACGATATAATTATGGAGAGAATTGGAAAACTGCCTTCCGAGGCACATGATATATCGGTGCTCTTTATATGGCAGTCTGTGCTTTACTGATCAAATTATTTTTTTGCTATGGTTTAGTTACAGCATAAACTGTGCACTAAATTTGTGTGGAAATCTGTCCCTTTTCCTCACTGGGTAGGAATACAGTACAATTTTCTCAAAGTGCCCCTATATTTTCGCACAAAAGATGCTTTGCAAAAATTGAAGGCCCAAATCAAACAATGCGTTCCAACAATGTATATCATGGTCGATGATTATGCTGGATGGAAAATTATGCAATTTTGGGATTCGTAAATGAGCTATGATATGGTGTGCTGGAATAGAAATTGGTGTTTCCAATACGTTTGACAGGGTTAAACCCATGTCCTACATTTGTATGTGCAAATGCTAATTCAGGCAAACATATCAGTTATTTGATCTGACTCGCAACTGTTGTATGCATAATTGTGTCATCTCAAAATAGATTTTCTGCTCTCTCTTAAAATTAACCGTTAAATGTGCTGTGGCAGGGTGGGATCTCAAAACAAGATTTTGAACTGACATGAATTCTGAGCAAATCTTTAGTTGTTGTCCTCATCATAAGAGAAACAAACCATGTTGTACGTCTTTGCTTTCAGACATGCAGGGTTCTGGAGATTTCTTCGGCCATCAACCAAGACCTGCAAATGCTTCATCATTCCAACACCATAGACCAAGGTTAAAAACCAATGGTACCATTGCCTCGCCCCCGCCTCCCTTAATCCAGGCTCAGCCTTTGGCCAGTCCCACGGAAATCGGGTCGGTGAGGGTCGTGTCACCCGTGCCAGGTCAAGGTCAAGGTCACGTGCTGTCGGTGGACAATAGCAGAGCCATGCAGGCATTTGAAGTGGAGCCAAAAGCCGACAGCCATCATGCAGCCGGCAGCGGACAAGGAAAAGGTGAGAGAGGAGTGAGGAAAAAAAAATCGCCAAAATTTAGTTTTCTGCAATCATTTCGCTAAAAGGGTATTGAATGAATTGTTTATGGTATAGATTTCTTTGTTTGTCATAATCAGTCCAAACTACATATATGCAGTGATGCTGTAATAGCAAGGGTCCGTTTCAAGTTTTCAAGAAAACGTTTAAAGTCAAACTTCAACTTCAACAAACAAACTTCAACAGTCACCTTGGCAACTGATGGTGTGACGTTTATAATACATTTATAATTGTCATCTCCTTATGAATATCTCAGCAGAACTGGCTTGCGCTTGCCTTTAGGGGCACTTGTTGGCAACAAGATGATTCTTGAAGGATGATACGGAATCAGCCAATGTAGTAGAATCTGAAAGGGTGAGATCCACCAGGCTACACAGTCTTAGGCACCCTTGCATAAAGGAGAAGACAAATCTTTGAAACCTGAAGCCTGTCCAAGGCAAAGGTTTCCATAACATTTATAGACAAGCAATATGTCTGAATTTACCTGAAATTTTGGATGCAAACTGGAGTGCCACTCTGTTTTGAAAAGGACATCACAGAAACAGATGTGTAAAACAGTGCTTGTCTTTTATGGTTGCTCCAAAGACGAATAACTTGTCCTCTGGTGCAAAAGGCACATTTTGTCAAAGTTAAGAGGACATACCTGTTTCACTCTGAAAGAAAGGAAGCAATTTGTGCAAGACACAGCACCAAATTGATTTAGAAGGAAACTTGAACAGAATGAATGGAAAGTGTCTCATTTTCAGCCGCCTCAAAGTGCTGTTGTCATAAAATATAACCACAAAATGAGCATCAGTTCTCATACACTTATGGCATGTGTAACAAGACACAACTTAAATGGCCAGGCTGCATAAAGAACAGTGTTTTGCACCGTTTAAAGCCCGGGGTTTAAAGGCAATTCACTAGCGAAAGAAAGGACAAAGTTTCTTTCATCATTTTAATGGCAGAAATAGATTGCACAGTGAGCAGGAAACAGTATATACAGTGTGTAATTGTATGTTTAAGGTCCACTGTGTATGGGATATATAGCAAATATTGACATCCCGAAATTACAGTTTGTAAGAACATACATTTTGTTTAGTTTTCAACCAAATCAACAGGTTTAATAATTTTTGGTTTATGAATTTCTGAAGTTTGCAAGTGGTTCGGTAATATTGCATAACCTTGAAGCTTTTACTGTTGTACATGCACACATCAAATTAAAAGAACTGTTGAATGTATCGGTGATCATTCATGATTTCGGGAAAAAAACTAAAAAGCGGATTTCAGTCGCTTTGATTAGCCACTCTAAGCAACCTTTTGTCATTATGTAGTTGCCAATTATAGGCAGTCTGGTTCGATCTGCAGTAACTGGCTTTCACTACCTCCACCCCCCCCCCCCCTCTAGCCCCCACTCTTCCATATGTGTCTGGCTCTATAGTGACTATTGCCAAATACTGTCTGTGTGTGTTATTTCATGGTTGATGTACAAGAGGGGCCTGGTGTTCCCTACCTCATAAAGCAACCCCAGGCTAGGTGATTTGTCATCCAATCTGGCGGGTCCTGTCTACAAAGCTGGGTTATTGTCTTGCAGGAAAGCCTTATATAGGGTGAATATATTGGTCCTGGGGGACTTTCGGCAGGAAGTTAGTGGTGCCGAGATTTGTCATAGGCTACCACCATACTTTGGCAGTCTGGGTGCCATAACCTTGCAGGTTTTACACATATTATTCTCCTGGAACCTTTGAGTTATGCAGTTACCCTATAGCTTATATGCCAGCTTCAATATTAAAACATCGGCTGACATAAACTTAAGCATAAAAGAAATCACTGTAAGGAGTCTTGCTCTTGAGAAGTCTTTATGAAAGTTGACCTAGTGTCTGAGTTTCCAGAAATATTCGTTTGCAAGTCCCGAGTTGATCTTAAACATGGAAAAGACAATGGTCCAGGAAAACGTTAAATCTGCAACCGATATTAGACATGGAAAAGACAATTGTACAGGGAAAACTTTAAACCTGCAATCGATATTAGACATGGAAAAGACAATGATCCAGGTAAAACTTAAACCTGCAATCGATATTAGACATGGAAAAGACAATGGTCCAAAAAACTTAAACCTGCAATCGATATTAGACGTGGAAAAGACAATGGTCCAGGAAAAACTTAAATCTGCAATCGATATTAGACATGGAAAAGACAATGGTCCAGGTAAACCTTAAACCTGCAATCGATATTAGACATGGAAAAGACAATGGTCCAAAAAGCTTAAACCTGCAATCGATATTAGACATGGAAAAGACAATGGTCCAGGAAAACCTTAAATCTGCAATTGATATTAGACATGGAAAGACAATGGTTCAGGGAAAACTTAAACCTTCAATCAATATTAGACATGGAAAAGACAGTGGTCCAGGAAAAACTTACGATATTAGACATGGAAAAGACAATGGTCCAGGAAAACCTTAAAAAAACTGCAATCAACATTAGACGTGGAAAAGACAATGGTCCAGGAAAAACTTAAATCTGCACTCGATATTCGACATGAAAAAGACAATGGTCACAAAAATTTAAACCTGACATCGATATTAAACATGGAAAAGACAATGGCCCAGGAAAAACTTAAACCCAGTTTTGACCTTAGGCATGGAATTGTTGGCAAGATGATTAAGGGCCCAAGTCTGTTTGCAAACTTTTAAAATTTTATTGGAAAGTAGACATGTAGTAAGCATGCATGCAAGTACATATGTTGCTCAGTTTTAGTAGAAATTGCATCATGACTTCCATCCAACATATTTAGCATGACAACTTTTTGTAGCCTATTATATTTCGCTGCTAGTAGAAAGCAATTTGCCAGAACACTTGGCAACATATAACCATGGTGTAGCAAAGTACAGATGTAGAATATTGTATGAAAATTTAGGCAGAATTATTGTTTAATTAGATTTCTGATGAAACATTCTACACATAGAGTCAAATAATTATTTGACTCTGTGTGTAGAACGTTTCATATTTATATTTTCTTTGGATATTCAAGTATGCTTAGGATGAAAATTTATTCCTTTCACCACTGTGCGCAGCTCTATGCCAGGAAGGTTTCTGGCAATGTCAACATTGTCCCAGGTGATGCTTTCCTATACTGCCATAGTACCCTCTAAGTATGCATGTAGGGGCCAATAGAGTACCTTAGTACAGTGTATCTTTAGTTCCAGTCCCTGTTATCACCCCCAGGGATGATTCAGCCCAAGAGTCTACCCCACTAATAGCCAGTTGTGGGGTAGAGGGTTCAACCCCAAGCATTGAAGCAGAGATTGATGGCAGAGCTTCCATTAGGCATGAAATTGCCCCCAGCTGCTAATGCAGTTTAACATACCTGTGTGTGTGTGTGTTGGGGGGGGGGGGGGGGGGGGGGGGGG
>JAAUYG010035690.1_pt1 | contig 20083 bp, 10 predicted proteins | sample 7278091 | NCBI WGS metagenome assembly JAAUYG01 (sample SAMN14350201, study PRJNA611818) | marine sediment metagenome | isolation source: surface marine sediment (0.6m) | place: French Polynesia: Moorea | collected 2018-08
AAAAATACAGTCATACTCAGTTAACAGAAATATACATCGAGATCCCTAAAATTAGGTGTGTATAACAATAACATAACATTGGTTAAACAAGCTTCAGACAAAGCCATACTCTACAGGCAAAATGCCTTCAGCTAAAGCAACCAGCAAAGCTACTAATCTGCAATTACAATGTCTATACTTGTCAAACATTCTGCACAAAGCGTCCACAGCAGCAATCTGTAAGGTGTGCCAAAAAATAAGTGATTTCTGCTGCAGATGCAAACAGCCGATTGCTGATTTTCCCAACCATACAGCCACAAAGTCTGGTAGCCCAGTGGGCTAAATGATGTCTTCTTCCTGGTAGCCCACAATAAAATCTGGTAGCCTCGGGCTACTGGGCTACCACTATTTCTACCCCTGCTCCCGCACCCCGAGCGGACGCTCTAACCACTATGCTACGCGGGGGCGGTGACTTATGCAGTGAATAAATAATATAATGCCTGGCTTGTGTCGCGCACGTAACAACGGTTATACTAAATAACAATACGACAATAGATATAACAATACTTGCTGTTAATCTCTAATTGCGAATGAAGAATTTTAGAACCATAAAGAGCCTGGTTCGTTGAATCACATATTTATTGGCCAGCAGATGCACGAGTTTCAAGTTCTCCAGAAAAAATCGTTTAAACCACAGAAGCTTCATAAGTTGTTCTATGGGCATATTGAAAATATAGCAGTTTTTTTTTTGTCTAAAGCCCAAAAGCTACCACAGATTGCATGTGTTGTATGCATGTGTTGTCGTATGCATGTGTTGTCGTATGCATGTGTTGTCTTATGCATGTGTTGTCGTATGGGCCAGCTGGTGGATGCCTGTGGTATTTCTGTCTCATGGCCACCCAGAGGTCATGTCGACAGATTGCAAATCTCTGCAAATTAAAGATAATGGCTGATTTGTTTGCTGGGATTTTAGCACTTGTATCCTTCTTCCACATGTTCCACATTAGAGGGAGTGGCTCCCAAACAGCTAGGGCCATTCAATAAGACATCTCATTCCTGGCAGGAGCTCTAGTGATGCTGGGGAATATTAGCACTAGGTGCACAGTTGGACTGAACCTATCGCAGCTACCTGGTTCTTAAATCAGCCTAATCCTAAATCAGTACGTGAAAGGCAAATAGCATTGCTTACTGCAACAGCATGCAGTTTGCAGTGGCTAGTGTAAATCCACCAGAAAATATTTCCTTGGCAGACAGTGTTCCATGGCAGAAAATGTTCTGCCGGCATCAATGGAAAATCTTCCACTGGAGTCACTCTGGATCCTAAGGGTACCAAGAGAAAAGCAAAGCAAACAGTCATGATGTGGTGACCTGTATTTGACACGGTGATGATTAGAAGATACAGTAGATGACAAAGACTAACACTACAGCAGATGCACTTATTCACATGAGCTGAGACTGGGCAGAATGACCAGCGCAGTCTTCTGGCTGTAGGAGTCCTAAAAGTTAGATATTAACAATTTACTACAATGCGAGACAAGGGGCCAAGGTTACAGCAAAAGTGACATTAGGCTACATGGCAGATTAAGTACAGTACATGCAATTAATTGATGTTGAAACTGGTAAGCGACGATAAAGTAGCAAATATTAAAGGTACAGTGGTAACATTACATGATCAGGTTACCTGTAACTAGTACAATGTGTTTCCATCAAGAATAACTGAAAAAAAAACGCTTAGAGTCCAGAATTCCCTAGTCATTCCGTTAGAGTATGCAAATTACTGAAAAAACGCTTACAGCCCAGAATTCCCTAGTCAGTCCGTTACAGTATGCAAATTACTGAAAAAAACGCTTACAGCCCAGAATTCCCTAGTCATTCCGTTAGAGTATGCAAATTATTGAAAAAACGCTTACAGCCCGGAATTCCCTAGTCATTCCATTAGAGTATGCAAACTACTGAAAGAACGCTTACAGCCCAGAATTCCCTAGTCATTCCGTTAGAGTATGCAAATTACTGGCTGTTACCACGCAACGACATTCATAGAGACCACTTTTTGATGTAGGTAACTCCAGCAGACAGAAATTTTTATACTGTCAGCAAATTGTATTAACACAGGTAATGAAAACAACCATGCATGTCACTTAATGTGTGACATGGGAAGACGATAGTGGTGTTGTTGAAAAGTGTGGAAGGCAGGCTCGTCTGCGCAGTAGAACAAATTCTGCTAAGTAAAAAGGTGTGTATTGGTGGCTGAAAGACTCTCTATAAATGTCGTATTGAGCATATATGATATTGTTTATATTTGCATTGAAATTTTATTTAATATTTTAGGGCATCCAATTGATGGAGCCTCCGGAAAAGGTGTTTGCTGAATACTGCTTTATGAAGGAAATTAACATCGATAGGTGTGACCTCACCACATCAAAAGAACTTTCCAAGTGGATGACTGGACTCATGAATGCAAGTGGAGGATTGATTGTGCTCCACTGCAGCAAGCCGCATTCTGACAAGAAGAGAGATCATTGGTTGATGGACTTTAAACACCATGTGACCAGTAAATGGATTCCAAACAGTCTCTACAGATCGCTGGTCATTCCTAGGTATCGGATGATCAGGGAACAACTTCTTCTGGTGTTCTTTGTATCAAAATCTCCAACACTTGTTACTTTTAGAAACAATGCATATTGTCGCCATGCTGCTGGAGTTGAGCCGATAACAGATCCAGAAGATATCCAGAAGCTGCAGGATGGACGGGGAGAAACTCCTAATACACACAAACCCAACTCACAGCTGAAAAGACTCTTGAAAGGAAAGGGAGGATTCAAACTTAATGACGAAATACCACTTGATTATTGCGAAAGTAACACAATGGAGTTTAAGCATTACCACATGAAAGATAACAGTGAACTTACTTCCTTTTGTGCATCTGAACTATCATCTCGGCTGGATCGAGACAATGAGATGCTGAAAAATATTTCAGCCTTTGCAAACACTGAAGGAGGAAGTCTTGTCATTGGTATTGAAGAGAGTGGAAAATTCCCTGTAGTTAAAGGGTTTAGGATATCAGACAACCAAACGACAGAAGAAAAGGAACTCACTAGTCATATAGAAATGAAACTACAGGAGTGCATATGGAACACAAACCAAGAAGGGAATCATTGGAGTATTTTCTATCATGATGTCATTGAAGGGGATGAGGTGACACGAAAGGTCATAGAAATTTGTGTTCATCGAGTTCCAGGGGGAATGTTCTACAAAGCTCCACAGTGTTTTAAAGTGGACAAAGAGGGTCGATGCAAGGAGTTTAATGGCTTTGACACGCTGGGGAACAACGCCAATTCTATTAACGTTGAGGGGAGGGACCTTGCACCAAAGGACCGTTTAGATAGGCATGTTACAACAGGAATCGTGAGACACAAGGGAACGCCTGTAGCAAGGCACGAAAATACTCCTGTCAATATAGTTCGCCTGGTGAGAGATGACTCATCATTTGCAATTAATGATACAAAAATTACAAAATCGTTTAAACAAAGCCAATCAGTGTACAAAGCTGATATCAACACTGTCAACTTGTCCCTACGAGATTGTTGCATACAGGACATGGCCAAGCATCTTATGACACTGAGACCCAGAAAGGCTTGGTTTCCCAGCAAGCGAACCATGCATAGGAAGTTGTCGGGTATTTGCCACTTTCGAAAAATCCGGAGGTATATCAACAAACAAAAGTGGCGTGGCATAGCAAGTGTTATCACAGAGCAAGGGATATCAAACAGATGTGACCTGCTCATAATTTGCAAACATGGCCCTCCTAAACTCATCTGTTGCTTCCCAGAGAATGAGTCGTCAGATGAAGAGAAACTGGAGAATGCCCTGAGGCTTGGTCGGGAATTAAAGGCCCAATTCTTGAATTCAGCAGCGAATGCCAGTTACTTGCCACTTAATTTTCACTTTGATATTCAGATCTTAAAGGTTCATCCAAACGGCCCAATCACAGTTGTATGGGATTCACAGATGCAACAGCCAGTTGTTTATCCAGGTACCAAAAGTTTGAGCTACATAGTTGCCTGTAATGGTTTGGCAGAAATGCTGTTGAAAACAGAAACAACGATACTCGGCTGCTGTGGACAGATCCTAACTGATCATTTGACTGCGGAACAGGCGAGAATCTTACTTGAAAGAAAAGAACAGATATTGATAGTGCGAGGAAGAAGTGGTACTGGGAAGACAGTCGTTGCTCTAAACGTTGTGCATGAACTAAAAGAACGACGCAATTGCACAGCGAAAGACGTCCTCTACATTTGCAGCAATCAAGGTGTAGAGGCCTATATCAAATCCCAAAACCTGTGCACAGTGTGGGTTTTGCAGCATTCAAATTCTCTGTCACAAGAACAGAAATCTTTGCTGCAGACATTTAAGCTCATTGTTGTGGATGATATCCATGGCATTAGACTTGACAGGCGCTGGAAAGAAAACTCGCAGGATATCTATAGACTCCTTTTTGCATTTGCATCTATGAACAAAGTCGAAATTGCCCTGTTCTTTGACCCATACCAAGATTTTCAAAATCGATTACCCAAGCACTTTGATGAAGAATTACGAGAAGTAGCATTGAACTGCACAGAAGGAGGTGAAGTATTGTTGCCACAACAAGTTCAGATTTACACATTAGATAAAAGAATCAGAAACAGCCGTGAAATTAACCGCTTCATGCAGGCTAATCAGAATCAGGCCAATACCCCAGAAACATTCACTTGTCTGAATGAACAAGAAGGTGATGATGTGACTTATGCTTACATTGGGAATACCCTGGGCGAGACTGCATCAACTATCAATGCAATCTTAGACAGATTGTCTCAACGGTATAACAAGGCATCAACTGTCATCCTCTGTGACGATGATGAGCAGCTGACGTCACTGAGATCTAGGTTGAGAGAAAGATTCAACAGGAAGCTTCAAGACGGGAAAACATTTCCCATAACAAATACTGTGATATGTAAATTTGAGGAGTTTGGTGGACTGGAAGCAGATGTCATTCTCTTTCTCTTGCCACCAAACTGGGGACTAGAGCATGTGGGAAAATGGAAGTATGTTTACTGTGTGAGCTCTCGCGCTATACTGAAACTGGAATTTTTGCTTCCTTGGAATGCTAAGAAGATAAAAGATAAACGCCTGCAGACGCTGCACCAGCTGTTAGAGCTCTTTAAACAGGTAGGTGCATATATTAAGTTGTTTAGTGAACTTTTACGAAAGAATTTCGTGATTCAGAAAGTAAAACCACATGACCATTAGGCATAACCTTCGTCACATCTCTTAAGTTGTCAAGCAGAATGTCAAGCCCCTTTTTGCTTCTGTATCTGAGCTTCTGTATTCTATCTGTTACAGCCGGCTGTAGACTACGGTAGACTGAGAGTGACAGGGAGGAAGAAGTTCCAGGCAGGGTATGGCCTGTTTGGACTGTGTCACTGCGATGGTTGCCTGTTTGTAGTGGAGTGGCAGCCAGTAGCATCAGACAGGTACAGCTACAGTCTCGCTGCCTACCAGGTACATGGTGAGAGTGGCGATATCACACTGCTGGACAGACTAAAACTGTGGGAGACGAGTGAGGGCTGGCTTGTTGACACCCGTGTTGGGCGTCAGAGCCAGCATATATTTGTTCCTAGTCTTGACAGTGGTGTGGTCGTAGCCCGCCTGGAACGTGACAGACTGGTCAAAGAGAGGACATTGACTTGCATAAAGGACGCTGTCAGTGTAGATGTCATGTCACCGAACACTGTCTATGTATGTGATGAGGGCCGCCTCAGTGTCCACATTGTAGACGTCAGAGATGACAAGATAGTGTCGACGTTGGAGAAGCCATACACGGTGAGAGGGGAGTGTCCTCGCAGCTTGGCAGTGCTGGGTGACAATGTCATGGTGGGATACGGTTATGGTGACCCCACCCTGGTTGTCTACCACCATCCCAGTCCCGCCCCTGTCAAGGTGATAACCCGACATATAGGACTGAAGCAAATGACTGCTGTCACTACAGACTGTCAGCGTCATTTCATAGTGACTGACAGCACCAACACTGTGTTTGTCATGGACGTTAGGGGGCATCTCCGTCACACAGTAAACATTGGCAGTGACAGCAAGACAGTGGACTGTGCTGTGGTCAACAGACAATTGTGGATTGGTTGTGTCAATGGTGACATTGTCATCTTGTCATAACAGTGATAACATGCATCAATGCTTGCAATCTAGAGAGAGTCTGGATAACTGTGCTCACTGTTTTGGATGCCGTCTGAATCCTCTTAATAGTTGATACTGTGATAGGGTGTGTAATCTGTTCACATTATTGACGTCTTAAGCAGTATATCGGTGACTGTAACGGATATGATATTATCTGGTTACGTGTGTCTGTGTTGGTCTGGATATTTGTTTTGTCAGGATACATACCCAGTCATGTGCCATATGTTGCTACACAAAGTACACGTAGACCATGTTGACATTGGTATCAATCTACGCTATTGGAGATCTGCTAATCCCCCTGTCAATTTGCGGATTATCGCTGCCACCTCCACCCACATTCCCCCTCATTGAAATCGTCAACGTCTAGGTGATTTCTTGTGCTTCATTCTTCTTCTGGTACTGTACGATTACTTTCCTTGCAGGGACCGTTCTTGGTGTGACATTTAAAGCAAAAAAAAAATATCTGGTCGCTGAACTAAAATTTGGCAGTAGATAAAATGCACAGACAATGGATGCTTGTGTGGTGACAATGTAGTCCTATTCTGTGTGTTACAGGAGATGTGAGACATGAAGAGGTACCAGCGGAGTAGCAAGCTATCAGAATACTCTGAGTCTCATTAGAGAAAAAATATTCCTGTAAAGTCGCGTTTCGTGCCCGTGGATGAATAACCATTCAGCAGTATTTTCCTCAGCCATAGTGCACCTAGTGTACATAATGATATCACTCAGAGAAGGATAGAATGGTAATGTAACACCTTAACTTGAGCCACTCCGTGTTTTATTGTCGGGTTTGTGTTTAACCTGTGCCTGTATGAATATCAGTATAATTTGGTCACTAAATTATTAGCCCTGATGCCATAATGAACGTATATTTGATGTTTGTGGCTTTGCCGTTATTTCAACACCAATGTTTACTTGCCCTGTTTACAGTGTTGTAAAAGAAATAATACATTACAGTGTAATACGCTTCATAGAAATGGATTGTAGATGCTACACATTTGATAAAATTTAAACTCGTTCAGCAAACTTCAAAACATCAACCAGGTTGTATCTTGTTTTATTGTCAGCTGATCAGATTTTTACCTGGTGGAGATTGAACTCTCATGATGAAGCATTATCGAGCATGATTGTACAGTACGCATTTCCCACTGACCAATTTTGACCAATGTGCATTATTATCAATATAAAGGGTGTGTTTTGAATGTATCCCAACCATTGTGCCTATTTATACTACCAGTGTTTATCTATTGTGCCTCGAGTTTCCATACCAGCGGTATTGCCATTGCCTGTGCCATGGTTTTAAACTTATACTTCGGATATACATGATCATTTATCACGATAAAAAAAATTTCATCTTCGCATTTGTTTGATCTATGTACATACACACATATAATTTTGAAAGAGTTTCTGATGAGGGACAAACTAGCTAATCTGGAAGTGTACATTCAGCTTTTACTATATCTTGGCTGTAGTATATATAATACTGATACAAAGTGGATGGCAAATGTTTGCCATGCTTTTGATGAAAGTAAAATAAGTATTTGGCCATGTCATACCATTATAAATGTAAGTCAACTCTGCCACATTAGGATGAACGTAAAGGCACAAATAATAATTTTATCTGCCTATATTAATAAATAGATTACATGGTGTTTTAAAGGCAGAGGTTTAAATACGCATACTAATTCTTTCTTTAGTATCAAATAGTACCCTTTTACACATTGGGTATTGATGACCGTTTCTAGTTGTCCACATACATGTACAAAAATACACTACACACAAATGTTAAGGATATTTAATATCCTTATTTTTGTGCAGTGTATAAACGACGGATGCCACGTGTTTGTGCAAATAAAACGAGAATAATAACGTTGATGTCAAGTGTTAATACGCACTAAAGAAATAGATCAAAGTTTGTCGCTCAGATTCCTAAATGCCAACACAATAGAGGACACGTACTGTATATCCTGCTTTAAATTGTCACATGTATGATTTGTGCCCCAAGATGTGAACCATGATACGGATATGTGTTTCCAGTAAGCGAGTACTTTGTCTTGTGGATATTAAGATTTTGTTTTGTTGATATTAAATGGCAATTTTGCCGAAGCATATGGGGCAAGGAGTTCAAATCCTTGCTAATGTAAGCTTAAGGAAGTTGGACACACTTTTAAAAATATTTAAGAAATTTCTTAAATTAAGTTTGTGGTAAAGATAATGATGTGTAAGTTTGAAATATTAAATAAAAAAGTGGGGTCAGCGTTGTCTAAAAAAAGATGGATCCAGTATGAAAGCCGCCAGGTAGTCTGATGCTTTACCGCAGTCAAACCACAGGAATCTGCGCATGTCCTAGGGCGGTGTTTTACCGCTCCGGTACGTTTCTCCGTTGCTGCCTTGACCCAGGACGATATCATACCCCCCAGGTACGCACATCGCCAGAGAGCTAATGGCTATGATGGCATAGGGCGCCCTATGTATGCTAAGCTAGAACGTTATGAAAATCTCACTTATAATATTTCTCATTGCAATCAATAGAATGTTAAATATGTTTTGTTGCCTCATAGCAGTTCCTGTATCTTTTATGCCACTTATAAAATACAGTAATCGAAAGAGCTGAAGACATTTTAGGTGGGAGGGAATTCCAATAACTTGGTGCAGTGTTTAAGAAGCTGTTTGGAACTTTTTCGCGTACGTCTGTATTGAGCATGGACAGTTCATGATCCCGGAGATTCATAACGATGCACAGTTCGGTTTAGGACAAATTCCCCTACAATTGGCACAGGTGCTAAATTGTTTAGATGCCTATGCGTATATTGCCCCGGACAGAAATCATACAAGTTGCCTAGGGGAATGATGTGAAGCCTTTGAAACCGAGGGAATGTGTGGTCCAGGTACCCAACTCCTGCCACTTTCTGATAGCCGACTTCTTCAAATTAATAATTTATCTAGGTAGGTTTTATGGAAGACCCCCAAAGCAATATTTCATTATTTCATTGGATTTTCAGATAATGAACTGGGAGGTCCCTCCCAGTTCATTATCTGAAAATCCAAATGAAATAATGAAATATTGTGACAGATTGAAAAAATAGACTTTGTAATTATTGCAGTGCCTATAGGAATCAATCCTCTTGCTGCTTCTGTAGTTACTAGCTGGTACTAACACTTTTTTATTGTTGGAACTATGTCTTCGTGGTTCTTACAAGTTTGCTTATATATTGATTCTTTTTGCATTTAACTTGCAGAAAACATTACAATACTACATTGTGGCAAACGAGAAAATAAAAGTGGAGGCTTATCGAGGTAGGCAGATGGTCATTGGGTCAGGTATGTTGGAGTAATTCTGCCCATTGCTGAATCCTGTCAGCCAATATTACACACAGTACGCGTCTCATCGTGAGGACAACAGACACGCGGATTACTTGACGTCCAAAGTTTGGTTTCGCGCTTATCAGGAACAAAATCATTAGGATGTCTTTATCTCTGATTGTGAAGCTACGAGTGTGTGACTAACGTAAGATGTGCTTCTTCAGTCTGACAGTACTGGGGAGGTGTTTATCAGTGGACTTTGAAACGCCATGTGTAGGACGTTCTATATCCCAGGGTGACCTGGCGTGATAATGGCGATAATAGCAGTTCTTAACGGGAGACAAATATACTACCACCAGACTTTCTGCAACGATCAGGCTGTCGGTGATACAGCGAAAGAGAGACGAGTTAGGACACGACACTACATTGACAAAGGTTTCTTTTAGTTATACCTGTGGGGTGGTTTGTGGTAAATCTACTGCCAAAGTGTGACAAATGTGATATTGCGCCATTATGTGTACACAGCCAGCAAAGCCATCATCCGTGTGATGTATAGATATACTTTGGAATTTTTGGACGAATTTACCAAAAGAGGCGGTGAGTATTTTATCATTTGTACTTCGAATAGAAGACGCAAGTCGGTAATTAAGACATTAAGCAAGTGTTCCGTTTTACCAATTTTGAAAAAAAAGTGCATTGAATGAACCAAAATGACCTTGAACATTACAAGATCAAATTAAAGGTAAAGTGCTCATCTCTGTGCCACATTTCAACCGTCCTGTGCTACAGCTAGCACTCTATCAACTACGCCATGGAGGAGACTGACGGAGAGGGGGGGTATGGTGGTGTGTATACGTGTTTGTTGAGTTAGGCAGAAACAAAGCCAGCTGATATATCCGTGGCCGGATTTTATAATATACCGCAATAGCCCATTGCGCGGGAATTTCATTTCCGAGCAAGACCTGTAGTTCGCAAAATGCTGCATCAGGTATCTTAATAGCCTTGTAGAATTGGGCAAAACGAAAATAGTTTGTGTTTTGCTTTATTCTCCTCAAACACCGGCAAACTACAGCTCCAGGAAATGCGTTCGGTATGAATACCGCTATAGAAACGGCTTCCAAAGCAAACTACAAACGTTCAATAATTTCTGTTTCCAATACATGACCGTGCATTGCCAAACGTTCGCACGCAGTTGCGATACTGAACTGCGATGCTAAACGTCTATAAAAATATATCATTCTATAAAGAACTAGAAACACTACTGGGACAGCGGAAAAAACCGCCATCTACATTGTATGACATCCACATTAACATGAAGATGGTGCAACTCATATAAATAAGTGTATAATGTATATACGACCACCCATTTCCCCTTCCGTTTGACTCAAATGAACCTTTTTGACGACGTGTCTGTTCAGGATGTGATTACACTAATCAGAAACTCACAAGGAGCAAGTACTAGTAGTTGTTAAGCATGTTAAGCGACTGGACATTCACCTCACTTTCAAAAGCAGGTTTTCATTCCTATCGCAAATTACTTGTAAATATGTGAAACGTTTGCTGGATTTGCAACCAGTACTTAATACTTTAGTGACATCGTTTGGGACCGATTTTGCATTACAGCCGACCAATGGCAGAGAACATACAGCTAAGGGAATCGGGTCCCCGGTGTGCAGTGTGTAGAGACATTTGGCACAGAGACGTGATTGCTGAGGTGGATTACAGATATGCTGGGACAAAAAAGAATCTTTCAGCTGGCGTTCAACCAGGTGTCAGTGTATGTGTAGACTGCATACTGTCAGAGAGATGGCTACACAGGAGCACCAAGGGTCAAGTGAAAGCGTTCAACATGCTGCGGCAATGTGCTATGCCAGGATGTGGTGGCAACCAGTCCAATCCAATGTGGTTCTGCTATGATTGCTTCAAGTTCGTCTGCAATGAGTGCAAGCAGGGCACAGAACACTCTTGTGACGGAAAGCAGGTAGGTAATAAAAAGAAACAAATTTTTAAATATATGTTGGGATAGCAAAAAGTACCGAAAAGTACCAGCCAGATTTAATAAATGTAAACATTGTTGTGTTGCACCTTAAACGAGCAGAGAAAGATGTTAAAGTGCGTAGAAAATAATAAAATTCAGATTAAATTAAACATTTATTGCCGCGCTTGCAGTGCGAAGCAATATACCTGTGGGGTTTAACGAGCGTTGTCAGAATTCAAACACATCAGTCTGGAGAACTTACCACCTGACACTACTCTTGAGCGGATGTCAGCTTGGTAGAATCCTCACGTCATATCATCATCCGGTACCAACTAAAAAGTAGTCTACAAATAGTAATGTCGTTCGTGTGTACTCTATTGTATTACTCGGTAAAGTAGTACTCCTCCAGGGTTAGAAAAAGTAGCGAGGTGGGTGTGAGAACCCTGGGGAGAGAACATTGCGCGAGGTGTAAATTGTGTAATCAGGAGCTAAGTTAGCCTCCTTTCAGAAGTCAACTCCACCACCCTGTGTGACTCAGAGTTGAGGCGTCTGGACTGGAGCGGTGACTTGGTAATCTGCAATTACACACCGAAAAGATGTTCCCTGAGCACTGGGCGCAACTTCCGCTCTGCTGATGTCAGAACTAGTAAATGTCTAGTAAATTTGATGTATTTTGGTTATGACGTGAACCTTCGAGAATTCCGATCGTGATGTGGGGTTAGGAAATGTGTTTCCTAGCGCTATATTTAGCAGATCTGTTAATAGCTAGAAAGAGACGACATAAAAATTCCCTTAACCGCGTGCTTTAAGATCCGAAATCTGTGACAAGTGCCCAACATCGGCTCCATTGGTTTAAATGATTGGAAGTAGTGGTGACAACGCCACTGAAAAAAGGCCTGCAAGTGAGGATTGACCATCATGTGATATCGCCCCCCATTTCCAACAACGCTTTGCCGGGATACTCTGACTAATGCAAGTTGCCTAACTGGATTGAAAGGTCGACTTTAAAGTAGTTTTCTACTTTGTTTGTTTTTTGTTTTGTTGTTGTTTTTGTTTTTTGTTTCTTTGTTTTGTTTTGTTTTGTTGTGTTTGTGTGTTTGGGTTTTTTGTCATGTTTACATAGGTCCTTAATTTATCGCTCCCCCCACCCTCGGTTTCACCTTTGTACAGTTTTGAAGAAGTGTTCTGCATATTGCCTCCATCGAGTGTGTGATATACTTTCAAGACAAAAATCTCTTCTCACACACATCAAAATTACTATTGCTATCTTTAATGATACTCAATCCTAGATTGAACTGATTGCAAACTTCTCGGTTTCTTTCAAATCACTCATTGATATACATTTTTACTTTCAGATGCTGCAGATTGTTGCTGACAGTAAAAACACGCCGTGGTAAGTGCTGGCAGCATCTCCCCAACCCCGTCACTCTAGGACTACCGTATGTACATTAATTGCAAAAAAGTTCGATTCCAAGGTCATAGTTTTGACAAGTCACCCAAGTCACCACTAAGTCACCAATCACAGCAATGTAGTTGCCTAAAAAATCTGACAAAACTTAAGTATTTTCGAAAACTCTCTTCCTCCAACCCAGAAGGCAATCACCATGCCGACTCGGCATATATGTTGGGTTATATTGCAATATATATATATGCTGAGACAGCAGGTCTTCTTTTCAAAATATTCATATTATTGTTTCAGTGATGGGACAGAGGAAAGACCTCAAGCAGTGAGTATAAATTACATTACTATTAGCATGATTAGTATATGCATGCCCCGCGTAACATGGTATTCCGTAAAAAGTAATGTAGATCCGCTTGAGCTATGTATATTGCCTTGGTCCAGCTTATAAACCGAAGATATTGTCTACAGCTGAGCTTATATCAAACACGTAATATTAATAAGCAGCAATTTAAATGAATCCACAATGGTGAATAAAGAACTTGAAGAAACGCTTGAAAAATCTGTGTTCATTATATGGTTGGTCCGTCGATATCAAGGTGTTTCGTGTTCTTCTGAAGAAAAGCTTTACTATCGAGGTATCATGAAATGATCTGTTAGACCACTCATTGAAGAATGCTGGTGTCTATAGTGACGTATTGAAATCTACCGTTCAATGATGCATGCTGCTGTCTATATAGTGACGTTTTGAGGCTATTAGTCAGTGATACATGCTAATATCTATAGTGACGTATTGAAATCTGTAACTCAGTGATGCATGTGACTATACATAATGACGTATTGAAAGCTACCACTCAGTGATGCATGATACTATCTATAGTCTGTGTTGTATTGAGCTTATTCATTAAAAATTGATTACTTTGCAGTGAATCTCTCCATATATTTTAGGTGCAAATTATGCAACCTCCTGAAAAGGTGTTTGCTGAATACTGCTTTCTGAAGGAAATCGCTATTGATAAATGCACTTTGACCACATCAGAAAAAGTTGCCAAGTGGATGACTGGGCTCATGAATGCAAGTGGCGGGTTGATTGTGCTCCACTGCAGCAAACCACAATCTGACAAGAAGAGAGATAATTGGCTGATGGACTTTAAACATCACGTGACCAGTAAATGGATTCCAAACAGCGTATACAGGTCTCTGGTCTTCCCTAGGTGTAAAATGATCGACGGACAACTTGTTCTCGTTTTCTTTGTATCAAAATCTCCGACGCTTGTTACCTTCAAAAACAACGCATATTGCCGCCATGCTGCTGGCATTGAACCCATAACTGACGTGGAACATATCCAGAAGGTCTGGGAGGAACGAAGAGAAATTTGCAGTAAAGGCAAACCCAAGTCACAACTAAAAAGGCTCTTGAGGGGAAGGATCGGGTTCAAACCTAATGAAAAAGTACCAGTTGAGTATTGTGAAAGTTCCACAATGGAATTTAAGCATTACTGCACAAAATATAACAGTGAACTCGCTTCCTTTTGTGCATCTGAACTAGCATCTCGGCTGGATCGAGACAATGAAATGCTGAAAAATATCTCAGCCTTTGCAAACACTGAAGGAGGAAGTCTTGTCATTGGTATTGATGAGGGTGGCAAATTCCCGGTAGTTAAAGGGTATAGGATATCAGACAACCAAGAGACAGAAGAAAAAGAACTCACCAGTCATATAGGAAGGAAGCTACAGGGGTGCATATGGAACGTAACCCAACAAGAGAGCCACTGGAGTATCTTCTATCATAATGTCATGGAAGGGGATGAGGTGACACGGAAACTCGTGGAAATTTGTGTTCACCCAGTCCCAGGCGGGATGTTCTACAAAGCTCCCCAGTGTTTTACTGTGAACAAAGATGGCCATTTGGAGGAATTTAATGGTTTTGAAACATTTAAACACACTTACATCCCAGGTAACAGTGAAGAGAGACAATTAGCACCCAGTGACCGGTTAGAAAAGCATGTTACGGGAGAAACACTACCAGAAGTAGCACCTGTGTCACAAGAAGAAGGTTCCCCTGCAGGCATAGATATACAAATAGCAGAGGAAACATCATCTGCAATCAATGAAACAAAACTTAGCAAATCCTTCAAACAAAGCCAGTCACTGTACAAAGCTGACATCAAGACTGTGGACTTGTCCCTTCGAGATTGTTGTTGTACAGGACATGGCTCAGCACGTTATGACACTGAAGCCCAGAAAGGCTTGGGTTTCCAGCAAGAGAGCAACATACATGAAGCTGTCTGGTGTCTGTTATTTTCGAAAACTCCGAAGGTACATCAACAAACAAAAGTGGCGTGGCATAGCAAGTGTTATCACAGAGCGGGGGATATCAAACAGATGTGACGTGCTAATAATTTGCAAGCATGGACCACCAAAAATCATTTGCTGCTTCAAAGAAGATGGAACTGCAGATGAAGAGAAAGTTACACATGCACTGAGGCTTGGTAGAGAATTAAAGGCGCAGTTTGTGAATTCATCAGTAAATGCCATGTACCTGCCGTTTTCTTTTCATTTTGACATTCAGATCTTAAAAGTTCGCCAAAGCTGCCCAATTACAGTGTTATGGGATTCGCAGAACGAGCAACCGGTTGCTTATCCTGCCACCAATGACATGAGCTACGCAGTCGCCTGTAATGGTTTGGCAGACATGTTGTTGAAAACAGAAACAGCAATATTCGGTCGCCGTGGACAGATCCTAACTGATCATTTGACTGCAGAACAGGCAAGGATCTTACTTGAAAGAAAAGAACAAATATTGATAGTGCGAGGAAGGAGTGGTACTGGGAAAACAGTTGTAGCTCTGAATGTAGTGCAGGAGCTAAAGGCAAGAGGGAATTGTACAGCAGATGATGTTCTGTACATTTGCAGCAATCCAGGTGTTCAGGCCTATATCGAATCTCAGAAACTTTGCACAGTATGGGTCTTGCAGCGTTCAAATGGTCTTTCTCAAGAACAAAAATCTCTGCTATGGACATTTAAGCTTATTGTTGTGGATGATATCCATAGCATAAGGCTTGACCAACACTGGCAAGAAAATTCAGACGATCTCTATAGACTCCTATTTTCACTGGCAACCAAAAATAAAGTTGAGATAGCCCTGTTCTTTGACCCGTATCAAGACTTCGAAGAACGGTTACCTGGTAACTTTGATGAAGAACTACGGAAGCTGGCTTTGGACTGCACAGAATGTGGTAGCTTGTTGCCACAACAAGTTCAGATCTACACGTTGGATAAAAGAATCAGAAACAGCCGTGAAATTAATCGCTTCATGCAGGCTAATCAGAATCAGGCCAATACCTCAGAAACATTCACTTGTATGAATGAACTAGAAGGTGATGATGTTACCTATGCTTATATTGGGAACACTCTGGAGGAGAATGCATCATCTGTCAATGCAATCTTAGACAGATTGTCTCAAAGGTACACGAAGGCATCAATTGTCATCCTATGTAATGATGATGAGCAACTGAGATCATTAAATGCTCTTTTGACAGACAAATTCAACAGGGATCTGCAAGATGGGAAAAATTTTCCCATATCAGATACTGTATTATGTAAATTTGAGGAGTTTGGCGGACTGGAGGCAGATGTTGTTCTCTTTCTTTTACCACCAAACTGGGGATCAGAGTATGTGGGAAGCTGGAAGTATGTCTACTGTGTGAGTTCTCGGGCCATACTGAAACTGGAATTTTTGCTGCCTTGGAATGCTGAGAATGTTGAAGATAATGCCCGTCTACAAAAGCTGCTGCGATTACTGGAGCTTTTCAAACAAGTAAGTATATTTATTATTTAGCAGCTCTTCTGGAGGCACTGGTAACGGATACAATGACTGGAATACAGTTTATTTCCAGACTACGAATAGACTATAATAATAATAATAATAATAATAATAATAATAATAATAATAATAATAATAATAATAATAATAAGCATGGGTTATAGCAAGCATGGGTTATAGCAATGGTGTTTGGCGGTGGTTATTTTGATCAGTTATCTGATAACTCACCTCGTCTGGTTATGGCTTATCAAATAATCTGCCTCTCATCTGGTGGCAAATTCTCTAGACATGTGTATTTTGCGAGGTGTCAAGATAATCGGTCGCATTTTTTGCTATCTTGTATTGTTTTTGTTTTTGTTTTTTGTTTTTTTTTTTAATATGAAAATTACAGCTATTGAACAACTCTGGTTATCACGTATATTCACAGGGCCCTAATCAATGCAGCATTATTACATTCATATTCTAAAAATAGATAAAATATCATTGTTCAGGTAGCTGTGAAAAGACGTGGAGGAAAAAAAGAAAAGATACAGCCACTGCTGACAATGACTTTGACATTCTCATGTTTATTTTTGTTTCCTACGTGTTTGAAAGGCAAGGTGTTGTATTCTGTCTGTTTACAGCCAGCTGTACAATACGATGAACTGACCATGGCAGGAAATCGGATGATTCAGGCGGGCTACTGGTTACTTGGACTGTGTTATAGTGATGGCTACCTGTATGCAGGGGAGGGGCGTCGGGTAGCGCCAGTCACATACAGCTACAGCCTTGCTGTCTACCGGGTAGACTATGAAAGTGGAGACATCATACTGCTGAACAGACTGGAGCTGATGTCGAGTGTGACGCCTCAGTGTCCCCGTGTCGAGCATCACAGCCAGCAGGTGTTCGTTCCTTGCCGTGAAAGTGGTGTAACAGTAGCTCGCCTTGACGGGAACAGACTTGTCAGAGAGAGGACATTGACCTGTGTCTCAAAGGCTGTCAGCGTGGGTGTCATGTCCCCGGACACTGTCTATGTATGTGACGAGGACACTAGCAGTGTCTGTGTTGTAGACGTCCGAGATGACAGGATAACGTCAACGCTAGAGAGGCTGGACACGGTAAAGGGTGAGTGGCCACGTAGCGTGGCAGTGCTGAGTGACAGTGTCATGGTGGGTTATACTCTGGACGGTCCCCTGGTTATGTACCATCATGGCAGCCCTGCCCCTGTCAGAGTGATACATCGCCTTGCTGGACTGCAGAATGTAACTTCCATCAGCACATTTCAGCATCATTTCCTAGTGACAGACTGGAAGACGAAATGTGTGTTTGTCATAGACGTCAACGGGAAACTCCATCACACAGTAAAGATAAGCACTGACACAACAGACATACGAGACTGTACTGCCGTACACAGACAACTGTGGGTAGGGTGTGGGCAATCTGAAGACGGTGACGTTGTCATCATGTCATCATAGTGACAGCATGAATTACTGCTTACTGAGACTGTCTGCATGTGTCTTCACTGCTCTGCATAGCACTACAGTTATGTAGTTATACTGCGATAGATCATACATTAATATGTGTGTATGACTTGTGTCATTTATTGTGGGATAATCTTTGGATAGTTTTATTAGTGTGCTTTGCTGGATATGTTTGGTCAGGATGAGTTAAATTTTGTATGTAACCTTCGTGCAGGTTTGTTTGTCTCATTGATGGTGTGGAGATAACAAGACGAATTAAAGGGTATGTATACATGAAATACTTATTAACTTCAACTGTATCCCCCTGCCTCCTTTAAATATACAGTCTGTTAGATCTGTGTCACGTTTATTTTCTGTTGTGTGAATGTATTAATATATGTGATTGTTTAATTGTTATGTGTTAGTATGCCTGTCCGTGTGACCACCCCCCTTCCCCGGGCCCTGCCCACCATGGATGCTGGGCCCTTATTTAGTACAGCAGTGGTGTTTTGTTGCAGTTTAACTGTTACTAGTAGTGGAGCTGTCTGTGTGAGCCCATCCCTTGGATGCTGACATTACAGTTTGATTGCACTTACTTGTTTGTGTGAACTCCTACACTGAGTCACTCCCCCACTTCTTCAGTCCTTAGCCTACAGCAGTGGTCCCCCCTTCCCCGTCTTGAAACCTGCACCCTACAGTAATGTGGCTTGAATGTTTCGAGACTTTTCTGTGTTAATGTCTGTGGCAGTTAGTATGAAAAGTAGAAGGAATGCTCAGCTATTGTTGCATTCACTAGGAAAAAAACAGGACTTCTGGTTTTTTCCTAAGCAAAAACCCCTATCGTGACTATTTACTGCTCCATTCTAAGTTGCCACATTCTATGTCAACAGCAGTTGCCAATGGGGTGCACCGCCCCTGCGTAGCATAGTGGTTGGAGCGTCCGCTCGGGGTGCGGGAGGCCGGGGTTCGATCCCCGACCGCGTCACACCAAAGACGTAAAAAATGGGAGGTTTGCACTTCTCAGCTTGGCGCTTGGCATTAATGAGTTAGGCATCCGACTGGGCGGCTCGGAGTCAGTATAAATGGTCTGAGTGATTCCTTTCTGCTCACTTGTGGCCGAATTGAATCGGTGGCTTGGCACCCCAAAATTGTCGGGCGTAGATCGTTCGGCCCAAACAAGACAGGTCCACGTTAAGGTTGAAAGCCGATTATAAGCCTGATTCACCCTCCCATCCTCACTGTTGTGATTGCCAGATCATACCAGATCACTCAACCGTTCACTTTGATGTTTCACCAACCTTTCAATGATTGGAAATGTCAGTAGTTGGGAGACCACAGTGTTTCACATGGGCGTCAGTACCCCGAGCGCATATATATTTATTGAATTTTAGTCTTCTACGAAGCCGTGGATAGCGGATATAAGCAAGGCTATTACCTCGTTGTTTGGCCATCCTATATCCATATCCAATAGAATAAGCAGTGCACTTGAAAGAAAACAAATTTTGATTTTTTCAGTTCTACGTTTATAATTTGCAAGTCTTGGCACAGTGACAATACCTTAGTTCTGTTGCTCACCAGTTTACATATATCGCATATATCTTAACTCTACCCATTTCAAGCATACACGGGCTTGGAATATGAGTGACATATAGCGACGTATCGTGGTAAAATCTAACTTAGTGGCTAGCCTCCAGACATAATAATTTCCTGTTAATGCATGATGCTAACCGGATGTCTACCTTCCACGGTTGAGCTGTTACTGAAAATGGTCTCCTATCCCAATCATTGGGACAAAGCGTTTGGACGTTTGACGCTCGGGGGGGGGGCGCCCCCCCCCCCCCCCCCCCCCCCCCCCCCCAGCTCGGACGAATCACCAGAAAAAGAAAAAAAAAAAAAAAAAACACAACACCCAAACACAACAAAAACAACAACAC
>JAAUYG010192420.1_pt1 | contig 20080 bp, 10 predicted proteins | sample 7278091 | NCBI WGS metagenome assembly JAAUYG01 (sample SAMN14350201, study PRJNA611818) | marine sediment metagenome | isolation source: surface marine sediment (0.6m) | place: French Polynesia: Moorea | collected 2018-08
CTACTACTACTATTACTACTACTACTACTACTACTACTACTACTACTACTACTACTACTACTACTACTACTACTACTACTACTACTGCTACTAGTGCTGCTGCTACTGCGGGTATTAAATGCATAGAGGATACTTTTGACTCTTTAAGTGTTCAACTTCAGCTTGGTGTCATTCGGTGCATTTCCGATTTTTGACGACCTTGTCTCTCGGAAACGGCTAGTCGTAGAGCGAAACGGACTAAAATTTGGGCTTTTGAGGTATTCAGTGTATATACAGTACTTTTGACTGGTAAGTGTTCAAGTTGAGTTCGGGGTCATTTGGCACACCTTGTCCGACCTCGTATCTCGAAAACCAGTCGTCCTAGAGTGAAACGGACCAAAATTTCAGCGTCAGAGATAAGTCTTTGTGTGTATACAGAGTACCTATCGCTGTTACGTGTTCAAGATCAGTTTGGAGTCATTCAGTGCACCTGCAGTTTTGACGACTTTCTATCTGCTTTTGACTTAAATATTCAGGGATCTTTGTACTGCTAAGTTTATACTTTAGCGTTTATTCTTTTACCTAGCAAGTGACCAAGCAGAGATTAAAGGCCCTTGTTAATCATGGGTTGGTGTGGCCGTTGAGTAAGCGGTTGAAATTTTCAGCTCGAAATTGCTTTCGGCCTCTGAATATTCAACTATTCAAATGAGACTGGGCATGAATATTTAAAAACTGTGTCCTGATATTTAAGGTGGGATAGAGATTTCATGAGCCAGGTCTAATACATTTTGTAGCAAAGTTATGAAACATATGCTACCGTCTACGGTGAGGTACATGGCAGAATAAAGGCTGGCTTGGCGATATGGGTTGTCTTAAAATGCAGGGCCCACGATATATAGTTACATACACTTGAACAGTAACAAAACATGCTCCTGTACACATAAAGTCCCCATGCTGGTACTATATATATGAGTATAATATATATCTCCGTAAATTGAGTTGATTTTAGCAATGTTAAATACGTTGATTTTTAAAGATATTTTTCGATACGAACAAATACAGTGAAACCTGGGAATTAGGGACACCCAAGGGACTGAGGAAAAGTGTCCTGAATTCTGAAGTGGTCTTATTTCTCAGGTCCATTTCCACATACTGAATACGGCTACGGACTGAATCAGCTCTCCTTAATTCTCAGGGTGTCCCTATTTCTCAGTTGGTCTTAAAGACAGGTTTCACTGTATATCAATCTATCTGCACCAGTCAACACAACAACAAATACGTCTCTCCGGTTCTATTTTATTTAGCACTTTTTTCCAGACATCATGTGACACAACAGTTTTCACGAAACACGTGTTTCCTAGGAAGGTAGCGGAGTAAAAATGGAGTTACCAAACTATTCAGTCGTTCGACTAAAAAACAAAAACAAAACGTTTTAGCGCTAGTTCCAATGAATTGAATATGAGCAAAGAACATCAATGATTTGACAACAATGATGATTGGTAACATGTTACAAACGTACCGTACTGCGCATGCGCAAATCTCCATATGCAGAAAGCTGTAGATGGGTAAATATTGCTTTATCGTTAGTTGAAGAAATCCTTTTTGCTAACGATTATTTCTACAAAGATGTACAAAACACCCGTTCGCATTCTCATATATTGTTGTATATGTAACATATATCTGCACACACCTACACACGACCCTTTTTGCCCTGTGCATACTTGCTGTCACTTCATAGGGTATCAAATATCAAAAGAAAACAGTTAAATGACCAAATATTGCATAACTTAAAATTTAACTTAATTTGTGCAACATGGGTGATGAGGGTTTAATTCTGTGAGCCTTAACAGACACTGCATTTATCAAAGGACTTCCGCGCATAATATGGTTGCATAAGCTAGTGATTATAAACGTTAAATTATTTTTTTTTGCGAAGTATTAGTCAGTAGTGTAACCAGTAAACTGATAAATGAGTAATGCTGAGAAGATGTGAAATCATCATGGAAGTAGCTGCTACATTACGTGATCGCTAATATACCACTAAAAGCAACATATCACAGAGACATGACACGTATTGTGCACCGTAGCTCCTCTTTAAATTTAACGGAAAACTTTGCGTTCCAATAAGCTCACGTGACCAATTTCAAACTGGCGACTATGACATGATTCTACCCAACTTCGGCGTTCACTTAACAATATCACAATTGCGTTTTCACGACGCAGTGTAAAATATACACACTATGTTCATATATTATTTACACGGTTTCATGGTATTTTGAACAATACATATTAACCTTTTCACTTCTGTGCTGAAAAGTACTTATATACACATTGTACACATGTCCCTTTGCAACGATGCTGCGAGTCAGAGTTGCAAAGATAATACTACTAAGCATTATTTTTGTACCCATAAATACAATGCATTTTAATTTTTGTAAGAAATCGACAGCTAGAAGAACAGGTATATACTAAACATATTAAATGATATTCTAATTGAAAATACAGTATCACCAAAATTGGAATGCTGGAACATTGCATTAATACACTCGGATGATACACATTAACAGTATCACCATTTGGTAACGGAACACACACGAGCAGAAGTAGTAGCACCAACCGAGGAAAGAGAACAGTCCGTTGAAAATTCCTTATTTCAGGAAACGGAAGAATACAGCACAAACACATTTGGTCCGACAGAAAGAGGTGGTCATGAAAAATCATAAAAAAAAAAACGAAAAGTATTTATCTGAAGCATCTTGGGCTATCATCACGGCATATAGCAATTCTCACATATTAACTAATGATCCGTATCACATATCTTACTTGTAATAAGATTACTGTTACACAGGCACTCATATTAACTACACAAAAACATACACACTGGATCATTTGGGGCCCAACTATTATATTAATCTTATTACAATGCTTTCCTAGTCCTATGCCCGCTATTACATGTAATCGTGTATAAAGAGAAATTCAAAGGCATGCAGATACACTGTTTACTGATTATTCAACCAGTCATTTCTAAACATTTGCTAGGAATATTTATGGAATATATATATATGTATATTCTAACAGCAGAAACAACACAACTTTAGGCATCTCACTGCCTGTTTGGCACAAGTGTGACATTTTGTAAAAAATTGTTGCTACTGAAAGCGCCTCGCTCCACACTGATAATTTCCAAATAAATTTACTAGTATAACACAATACACCAATACAACCCCTTTGAACTGCCACCAGTAAGGTAAAACAAACAAAGAAACAAAACACGCAAAGCCTTCGAGACTGTCTGTTTTACGAACCTCACTATGGTTAATTGTACCGAATTGTTTCAATAAAAATGCGTAAACTTTCGTTTTTGATTTCCAAAGGTCTATGGGATCCAATGAGTAATGTGAAAGCGTAAATTTTGAAAGTGCGAATTCGAAGACAAAGTTCATAATAGTGAATACTAGTACTTAGCGTCACAAATTCGCAATATGAATAGTCGGTTTCACTCAGACGCCAAACTACCCTTGGTCACATGACCGCCCTTTAGCCAATCACATTCCGTCATATAAAGCTTCGACCAATCACGAGGCGTCACACTTTTCGGGTCTTTCTTTCTGCCATCTTCGCAACAATTGCCAGCCAATGAGTTTAAAATCCCCCCAATTGGTAACAACTGGATAAATGCACTGAATTAGGTCAGAATGCAGCAGCTATTAGATGGCTGCCTAAACGGAGCCGAGCAGACTCATCAAACAGTATTACTATTAATTTTGTATTTGTATTTCAGGTGAGTGATACTCCACGTGGATCAATGACGTCAACTGTCGCTACTGAGCCTCGTATCCATAAGGATGGCAGACGAAAATTCACCGGTGATCTTCGAAAGCTTCTGGAAAGAGTTTGCAGACCGCATTGATTTTCCTTGTGAAATGATACGAAAGACAATAAAGAATTAGCTTAACATCAACAGTAGGAACTGAGGTGGATATTGTCGACATTTTTCAAAAATTGCACAGAATATAAACTGGACAGAATAACCAGTAGGACATAACGTAGCTGTATTTATTTTTCCGCTGGTAGCTTTTTCAGCGGTGATCATAAACAATTTAGATTAAATCTGCAATTTTTAAACAGATCCACAGACCCTGGTTAGAAAGGAAACGCATGCCACGATCCTCTTCCAGCGTGTTAAGTGTACCGAGTGGTTGACAACTATTTTGCCTTTGAATCTTAACTTTTATTTTAAAAAAATACTCCAATTTGAAGGCAAGGTATTCAATATAAAATTATGCACACACCTGCTACCATCATTGCGGTGGCCTTCAGGTAAACATCCGCCAAAACAGGACCTGTGCTTCTCTCGCCTGCTGCATCACTTCCGGAAGCGCCCAGTTGTAACGGCTGCTGTGATTGGTCCACTGAACAAAGCGACTGAGAACTACGCTGCCATTGGTCCAAAGGAGGTAGTAACTGTGTCAACCGATAATGGATTAAGGCATCTAAAAACAAAATTTAAACATAAAGAGAATTAGACATACAAGATTGGAGTAAAATTGTTGGGAACGGATGTGTACTTTCAATATCTTTCTTTCCTTGCCCAAGGTCACAGTATACGTCATTTCGCATCAGTGTAAGCCATGCAGTCATAATGCAACACTGTTAGAACAATCAGGATATATAGCTATTGGGCCATAGCAGGCATATATAATACGTGCAATGTAACCTTGTTATGTAGCCTTTGCATATATATTGCATTGGTGAGTGAATCGTTTTTCGACTAAGCTTAAAGGAGGTGGGGATCGGCGTTACATATTGTATAAATACGATCGCATGCATCAGCAGGATTATGTGATGTTAGTTGGCAGTCGTCATTTGCTACAAAGAGCATGTTAACAGCGAGATTCTTACCATAACAAATACAGGAGGGGGTTAGGAATCAGCATCTGGTTGCTTCGTCTGGAAAGGAATACACCAATGCGGTTCTGTCATAAACATTGTATTGCTGTCCATGCTTTTACATTCACAACTGGGCGATAATCAAATGCATAGTATGGCATCAGTACAGGTGTTCTAGAGTATGCACATGAGCTCATATAAAGCTGATACGAAGGCTTCTACATAAGCATGAAAGCCCCAAATATATTGCCACACAATGTGATTGAAAATATCTTTAAATTGATTATTCCTGCATCATGTATAACCGAAATGGTTTTAAATTGATTATTCCCACATAATATGATTGAAGATTGCTTCAAATTGATTATTGCCACATAATGTGATTAAAAATGGTTTCAAATTGATTATTGCCACATATAATATAATCGAAAATGGTTTCAAGCTGATTATTGTCCATAATGTGATTGGAAATGGTTTCAAACGGATTATTGTCCATAATGCAATTGGAAATGGTTTCAAACTGATTACTGCCACATTATGTGATTGAAAAAGGTTTCAAGTTGACTATTGGCACATAATGTAATCGAAAATGGTTTCAAATTGATTATTGTCCGATAATGTGATTGGAAATGGTTTCAAACTGATTATTGTCACATGTGATTGAAAATGATTTCAAATTGATTATTGCTACATAATGTGATTGAAAATGGTTTCAAATTGATTACCACATGGTGATTGAAAATGATTTCAACTTGATCATTGCCACATAATCTGAATGAAAATGGTTTCAAATTGCCAATTTAAGGTGGAATGACATCGTTTTAACCACTGCCCAAGTTTAAGGTAAGCTAAGGCAGTTTGCATGTTTTACTCAGTTTTCTATCATCAGTGACGAACTTTGTGCCAAAATAAGCATGGCTAAATTGGAAGTAGTTTGTTACCTCTTAATATGATGCTCAATAACCACATTTTCACGGTAACGTTACTGGCTATTTGTTTCATCTGCAGAAACATAACAAACCATAATGACCCTCATCGTTTTTACTTTCATGTAATTAAAATATGGTTTTTAAATTCCTGTAAAATAAGTGAAAATTGCAATTTTCCTAAATGCACTGCCCTTGTCCAGTGACTCGCATGTTAAAATCTTCTAGAAGTCTGGTTGTCAGAAGGTCATAATAAACCAGAAACGTTCCAAATTCTATGTGGGTACATATAGATTTCCTTCTAGATTTAATTCCTATTTTACTTGTCTAACGGAACAAAACACATGTTTTTGAAGTCTTTAAACTTCTTCGTAAGTTCCCCATATCACATTAATGATAGCCTTATAACACTAATTCAAGCTAGCCTAAATTTTAAATGTTCTGATATTCGAAAAATAATATCGGAGTTAAGTTTTTTTTTTTTGCAAACACCGTTAATGTCGACATATTAGTGGAATAAACTACTGCAGTATATAGAGCACATTTTCCCTTCACTTCTGTTTACCCCAGAAATAACACAGGATACTTTATGCCGATTCAGTCCATACATTTGCATTTGCTGCCTTTGTCAAAGGCTCTACTAAAATGTCATATCTCTATTTTGTGTCTGGTTAAGCACATAATTAAAAACATTTGGAATTGTATCAACAGACATCAACACTATTAGATGTACCCACGTTACAACAAACAATTCCGTCTGTCCTACAACAAAGATTTTCATTGCACCTACACAACATGAAGTCCTTACGGCTAAAAGTTTGCCTCAATGACAATGCTTAAAACAAAGTTCAACAGACCCATGCAGTTATTATACATATAAACACTAGTGGAATAACACCATACCACATGCTTTTTTAGCTTATACAGGGCTATCACCTTATATAAAACGAGGTCAGAGGTCAAGGGTCAAGGGTCAGGCGGAACTAAGGGCTTTCGTCTCGCTCTGTTGGCTGGTGGGGCCTGGGGGGCAGGCGCTTTTTGGAGTTTCCGCCTAACTCCTTCGCAACACACAGCGAAGCATACAGGGAAGAAAAATGTTAATATAGGTCAAGGTCATACATAGGCAGAGTTACGTAAATAACAAATATTACAAATTCTTCTGTGCTACGTCTTAATTATTCATTATTATTCAACATGAATATTGACAGGCACTTTAAAAACAGCGAGCTCATGCATATTGGCAAAAGCGCCGCCGAATCACATGACACCAAAATGCTAGCATCTTAGTAGAAATCGACATCATATGCATGCGAAATCAGTGTTCCTCGTGTTGCTGGATACAATCACATCAAAGAATGTAAATAGACAGTTGAGCACACTTCCCAATGCACAGCTTGGCACGCCTTCAACTAGTGCCTTAGGTAACGGTTTGGTAGTTGTTGCTTCTTGCGCAGTTAGCGCCTTAAGTATAGCAAATAACAACTAGATTCGTCGTACTTAGTACCCCCGGGGAGTCCACACCCTCTCCCGATTTTTTTTTTTTTGGTTATAGCATGGAGTAGCATTGTTCCATAAGTGACCCCGGGTATACTAATGCCCTCATCATTACATCTATGACAATGTCTTTCGATTTCAATGATTGGTTGATGACAGTAGTTGGTCACAAATACTACTGATGTACGTGAAATTAAAGCAAATATTAAGTTTGCTTATACAAATACTGAGTTAAGGGGTGAAGCGTGACGAATATAATTCTCTTGTTGATGAATTCGTGTTCGACTAAAAATTCGTGAGAGAGAAATGGCACGAAAACAAATCCTTTAAGACATATTATGTAAATTGTGGCTAAAATTGGCCGAAGATATCGGCTCTACCTGTGGAATCTATGGCGGAAATAATGGAAATTACACTGTACAGTTTTGTTGACCTTATGAAATGACCTTACACAGGCATGCCTATGACTGGAAACCTTTGTTCTAAGATTTCCTGGGTAAACATTCCTAATCTAAATCGTTCGGCGATGAATTCTGTGTAACAAGAGTTTCACCAATCCTTAAATTCACAAGAAACTTTACCAAACAGCGTGCAATACCACAACCAGAGAAATATCGTTATTGGCATATTTCACAAACACTGGTTAACTACAATACAAATTTTAAGTCTCCCAGAAAAAATCTTACACAAACAGAATGCGGTAAAATGCACAATACACACATATCCATCGCAAGACACGGCAAAGCTTTGGACTTCCATCGCCTATATACCGAAGACTCTTGTGTGTGTTTGTATCTATTTCTGATATTCTTAGGTTATAGCTTTAAGCTAAGGTGGATGCTAAACAAATTGTACGGATCTTGTGATTATACTTTTTATCAATATAACATGTTCTATGTACAATTTGGAAATAAACAACAGCAACAACAACAAATAATAAATAAGAACCCATCCATCCCTCCAAACTAGGAGTAAAGCTAAACTTTTATTGTCAACTATTGTATTTAAGGGAAGGCTAAAACTAGCTTCAATATCCTACCGCTCTCTTGCAACGAAATCCAAGTGATGGTAAAGCGATCATTCCGAAAAAAATACTGTGAAAATTTTTTTGCCTAGAAACGTAAAAGTGGAAGAAAACTAAACAGGCTTTTTGTGACTGTAACGGAAAAAAGGAGGGGGGTCACTCTCCCGGGTCACTCTATGGCTACTGTAGGTTGGGTATCTTTACACGATATCGTGTATAGTCTCTTCTCGTGTGTTCATGTAACATATATTTACACTTGAATTCAAATGTCTCGACGGCTCAAATTGCAAAACGAGTTATGGAGAAAAACAGAAACCGCATGATCGTGAATTCTTTATGTGTCAGATAAGAACCTCTGCGGTTCTATAAAATTTGGGAGTGCACTACTATATTAAAACTCAGGGAAAATCTACAGTAATGACCACTAGACAAGCGAAGCTAGAGAAATATTCTATCATAGTGTATATTGGGCAGGTGTATTTTTGTCGTGCTAAGCTGAAGACAAGAAAATCCACTACGACGCGACTGCACTGTGCCCCAAGTCACCCAAAAAGCCATGACACTCCCTTCTAGAATGAAGCGAAGGAAAGGTAAAAATGCCGAAGTTGCTAAGTCAAAAGCAATGTTTCTTTTACCTTCGATAGCTGGAAGGAGCAATCTGAACAAAGCCTCAGACATTCTAAACATAAAGCTTCGGGATGGGACCATTGTGCGCGCTTTTAAGGTGGGAGATTAGGGAAAGAGATAGGGAGATGTAGAGTTGAGCGATAAAAGGTGTAAGTGCGCCTTGTATACATATACTTCGGTTAGGTGTATGAAATGATTTATTAGAAACGAAGATCAGTAACACCAAGACCTTAGCAAAACACAACACAGCAGCAAAAATTGACATTGATACATAGGTCATATAGATATATTCGCATCCAATACCGTACTGATGGATATTTAAGAAATCCACACCAGAGTCCAGATTGTTTCACAACACGTCCATGCAGAAGAAAAACATGGCCGGAGCACCGGATTTCCACAGATGCTTTTGCACTTCGTGATAAGTAATATCTCTTTCAAGTAACTAAACATAAACGGAAAAATAAGCCCCTTTGCATCGTAGCCAGTTAACTAAAATAAAACAAATAATAATAATGATATTTGCAAATCGGAAAAGATAATCATGCGCGTTATATAGTTTGTTCTGCATGGCAGAACTTGGGGGGATTAAAAGTCATTTAGGGCTGATTATTGATGGCTACCTCGAGTTTGGCCATAAGGGGTTTGGCGCAACATATAAACGATGATAACACAGCATGCAGTGGAGCGTGAAGGCCCTCTGAAGGCGATAGAATGACAAAGGCAAAAGACGTTACGTTACCTTGGAAACGCACTTGCATTTAGTAATAGCAACATTGATTTAAATTTTAAATTTAACGGTCGCATGACACACTCTTTAATATACGCTGTTAACACGCTAAGAACAGCCTTCTTTGTATATTTTGAATTGTTCTCTAGGGTGGAGCGTGCTATCTACAATCGATTCAATGTTTCAAATGTAAGAGAATCCATGAGAAACACTAAAGGAGCCTTAGGTTGTTTGAGAAATACATCAACCATCCAAATATAAAATATTTGGCAACCCTAGATGATGAAAACTAAAACTCATGCCTGTTCGAAAGGTGGGCATCATGCATTTGTGGATTGAGTAAAGTAATTTCAAATCAAATATTTAAGGGATGATTATGATGTACACATACATAAAGAAAATGCCAATTACGATTTTTAAAATCTTACAAAAGAGGGTCGCCGTATTTTTACTTTAGATATATATGCATTGTTACATTAGAGTAACAAATGCAAGTAAAATTAGTGACTTGATATAGCGTCGATTCAACAGTTACTTGATATCAATTGGCGCTTATATTCACCTGCAAATAACTGCAAATCAATACTTTCAAAAAGGAGTCTTTAGCTGCAGTCTGTAGCTGGTAATTAAAGGAGTCTAGTTTTTCAACTAGTCGTAAGGAAATTAATCGTAGAGTTAGAATAACTTTATGCTTGACCCCCCCTCCCCACTCAGATAATTTAGACCAGCCCATCGTGCCCAACGCCTTCCATCGAATATTCCGCTACTCTTGTGTTTTGCATTCCATATTATGAGTCTATTATTTGGCTGTCGTGTGAGGTTGAGGGTCGACCATTTCAACGCCAGCTGACACCAAATCAATTCAGGTAGCCATATAATACACGTATCTTTTTTTAGTTATTCGTTCTTATGTTCAGACATCAACAGTTGTTCCAATTATAACGGGCATGGCAAAGAGCAAAATGTAATAATTTCGTCTCATGTCATCAAAACATCTAAGTGACAATTGGCTGGGAGCAAGCGAAAGTGAGAGTGTAATGTCAACATTTCTAATTGTTGGGGTGTCTTTTGTTTGGGCCAGGCTGGCAACTTGGTTTCTTGTAGTAGATCTACCCATATACATTCGTCTGTGGCAGGATTTGAATAGGCTAAGTCAAGGCTCGTGCGTGCTTGCATTTTCCCACGTGTGACGGTCGCTAAAGATGCTCTGTGCTTTCCTTTACTCAGTATATATTATTTACACGACTTCTATAACGTTAACAAGGCTTCTATAACGTTTAAACCAAATGCATGTGGAGGCAACGAGTCTAGTCTACGCATTTTAAGGATCAAAGTACATAACGTTAAAGCACGGCGCTTTGGAAATGTGATCACAATGAAAATGTGTCACATTAACATAAATAAACAAAGGCCACGAGGTCTCTGGGTTAACAAAACGGATCAAGCATGGCATGCTTATCGCAAACGGGTAATACCAGCCGTCTACAAAGCCAAAGAAATGTAAGGATAGCCGTTCAAAGTATACAGCACAATGGTAAGTTTATACAACACAAAGGTAAGTTTAAACAACACAAAGGTAAGTTTGGTCCAGTTATAACGAAAGTTATACACACTAGGCCAAACGATAAAGGTGAAAAAAGGAACTCAAAGGGCACTGAACCAAGGTTCGGGTGCCATGAACCTTCCGAACATCTCGGGGAAGAAAAGTTTGCTCCTTCGTCTTTGCTCATGAGTTCACTCAACCCAGCCTTTTTAACATATTCATACATATTCATAGACAAAGTGATGCACTACATTTAACACAGAAACAAATGTCTCTCTGTAGGTGTAGACATGCCAAGGCGTGGCTGTATAAAACAAGCGTTATTATTTGTAAAATTAATTACCACTTGATAAAAATACATGTAGAAGCGAAATGCTCTCAGATGAGAGGCCTGCAAATGTTGCAGTCCGGTTCAACCTTGCAAAAAGTTAAACATTGATTGCTTCTTGGAAATAACCGGAAAGGGAGACTCAGGATTGGACTTACTTTCGCTATCTCCCGCGGTTGGTGCGTCTCGCCTTGTTGTGGCCGGGCTGGCCTTGCCGGGACCTTTATCCGCAGGCTGGTAGGCGGAAATACCAAGGAAATGTGGGAATTCAATCTTATACAATGTATGTTGGATAGAAACAGGGGATGACGATCTAGTCTGTAATACATATGAATGGTTGGATTACCACAACCAGCTGTAATGGCAGTAATGGCAGTAGGAGTATTTGTCGTCGTCATCATCATCATCATCATCATCATCATCATCATCATCATCATCATCATCATCAATTGTACTAGCACCAGTTACAACAGACAGTTCAGATAATATATTTGACTTACTTTAACCCGTGGTGGAACTTTCGCCGTCCGCTGCCCTGTCTGTTTCCCAGCCCCTGCTGGACTCCCCCTCCCTGAAGACCCCCCTCTACCGGGCCCCCCTTGGCCACGCCCATGTACTCCACCGGCACGCCCACCAGGTCCACCCTCTTTAGGATCCTGATGTCCAGAAGGTGCTCGGTCTCCAGATCGTCTGCCCGGGGACGGCGTTCGACTCCGGTCACGAGCCCTATGTCGAGGGGGCTCATGACCTCTGTCGTGACCTTGACCTCGGCTGTGACCTTGACCTTTGCTGTTACCCTGTTTCTGATGACCTTGACCTTGGTCCCTAGCTTTGCTTTGATCGCTATTTTGAGCTGGTGGTTTATGACTTTGACTGGGGGCGGGGCCTCCTGGGCCCCCCGCCCCGCCCCTGTCTCTCTTGTCTCCATGGCTACCAGGCCCTCCCCCACCTTTGTGGGCGGGGCTTGTATTAGTATTTGGGGGGTTTGTTGGAGCAGGGGGTTTGGCCATTTTGTGTTTGGAGCTCTCGGAATGTTCATGGAGTTTGTACCAATGAGGTTTGTTATCCAAGAAAGCCAAATCTGGAGAAAAACAAACAAACAAGCAAACAATCCAATGAACCACCATGTTTATACAGGGGAAGTATCACATTAAATGTATTGCATTAAATTAACATAATAGAATAAAACAACCAATGTGTATCTTATGATGTATAGTTTGAATTATTCGCACAGACGGCTGTACGCTACTGCAGGGAGCCAAATATAAAGCAATTTATATAATACTGGAATAGAATTGTAAACCTTTTCTTGCATTTTTTTACTGGGGAACATACTGCCAACAGCATCGACAGTCATTTGAATGTTCATCAAGGTGAATTATATCTTCTAAGCGACAGGTCAATAAGTACCTGAAAGGTTAACAGTGAGTACATAATAAGTCGAAAATGAGTACCTAACAGGTTAACAACGAATATGTGACAGGCCAATAAGTACCTGAGAGGTCAATGAGTACCTGGCAGGCGAATGAGTACCTAACAGTCAATGAATACCTGGCAGGCTAATGATTACCTGACAGGTCAATGAATACCTGGCAGGCCAATGAGTACCTGATAGGTCAATGAGTACCTGATAGGCCAATGAGTACCTGATAGGTCAATTAGGACCTCTCCCAGGAAGTCGTTGGGTTTAAATCGATCATAATCCCATACGGTGACCTCCAGGGTCTTCGTCACGAGCTCCTCCCGTGATATCTTCATGAACACCAGCGTTTGATGCCATTCTGGATCTAGCGTTCTGGAGATATATTTCGTCCGTCGTTTGTTTTCCGTTCTGGAGATGAAAGCAGGATTGAAACATAGTGAACAGCATTTAAACGTAAAGAACAGAGCATTAACACACAACATCGAGGAGTATTCGGCACCTGTCCGGTCTTACTGAGCTCTTGTTTTTATTCTTTTTCTTATGTTCACAACAAAATAAATCCATGGATGCGAGAGTAAATTATTTTCAAAAGTAAAATGGTAGTAATGTGAATTAATACTGTTATTATGGTCCCACCTTGCTGATTGTAGGTCTTGTCACAGCGTGTATTTGATTTGCACCAAGCCAAATGTTTATCCGGCTTCCGAAGAAGGCATTTTGGTTGCATTATGCTTTAAAATGAGTACAACGGTGTGATGGAAATGCAAAAATCCATTCTTTAGGCCATTCCAGGACATTTATAATAATAGCTGGCTAAACTGGGCCAAACAGAGTGCGGACAGTAAGGTGAAAGATGAAAGTGTCCACGACAGCATTCGAACTTGTGAACTTCGATATGACGTCACTCGACCAAAGCGCCACTACACGGAGCAGTTGCAGTGTTATGAAACAGTAGGTTTTGAACTTAAGGCTCTCCTTTAATTTTAAATATGTCAAAACTCTCCCTTTAATTTTAAATCTCAGAACTCTTCCATTAAGTTTAAACATGTCAGAACTCTCCTTTAATTTACGTCAGAACTCTCCCTTTAACTTTAAACATGTCAGAACTCTCCCTTTAATTTTAAATATGGCGTTCTGGCACTTTCTTCAGCTAGGTAGTTCCCGGATGTAGTGACGTCACTCACATTCTAGGAGGCAGCAGGTACACCTTGACAAAGGGGTCGGAGTAACCGTTCTTGTCTTTAGGTCTCAGATCTCTCGCTTGGATGATGTGGATGTTTAGAGTTCCGTCGTAATCATCATAGCTGAACTGAAGCTGGAACACGAAACCGAAACTGGGGTAAACCGGGTGTCATTCTAGCATTTTACAGCACATACTATCCTACCTCCTACCTACATGCAAGTCTATCAGCTGGTAGATTAGATAAATATTGAAATCCGCGTAAGCACAGGGACATCAAAAATAACAACAACAACAACAACAACAACAAAATTGCTCAAGTATGCTTATCCACAAAAGTACTTTAATGCTAGCAGTTTCGTTTTCCGAAGAGTCAAAAGGTGTAACACTTGGTGTCTTTCGGTCCTTTGTAGACGTGTGCTACAAATACGTGACATCAAAGTTGGCATAATACTGTGACATCAAAGTTAGCATAATACTGCAGCAGCAGCAGCAGCAGCAGTAGTAGTAGTAGTAGTAGTAGTAGTAGTAGTAGTAGTAGTAGCAGTAGTAGCAGCAGCAGCAGAAGCAGCAGCAGTAGTAGTAGTAGCAGGAGGAGGAGGAGGAGGAGGAGGAGGAGGAGGAGGAGAAGGATGAGGATGAGTAAAGGAATACTTTAGTACAAAATATTAGGACACGATTTCGACTATATTTTTCTCCATTACCGTACTAACCTGGATTTCCCCCAGACCATTTCCTCGACGCTCACGCGGCTGTAGGCAAAATGAGAAACACAACAATTTAATTGGAAGGGATTAAAACGTGGTAATATATAATTATCTCGGGTAGATCTAAAGACAATGCGTTCCATAGCTACGGGCCAGCGTAAAATAATGTCACTTAATAATTATCTTTTTTTTGAGGTCTCATGCATTTACTTTTAGAATCCTTTGCATATTTATTAAACATCTTTATATATTTTTTTTTCACCCAGTGGGAATTTATTAGCAGAGACAATACCTGGATGCTCAAGTGTGAAAGGATACACAAGGAATCTTTGTCAAAACTGCTAAAGTTATTCTGGCTTGAAGTTCTCGAACATATTTAAAAGCCCCATGGCCAATTTCTATCGAACTCTAAGTTCAGTAAGGGACACAAGTCCACTAATGTCACCACGCACACATTGCCCTTTCCATGCCTAAGTTCAGTTTCAGACTAAACAAATTTTCGGGAAGCCGGTTATTCTAACACTGATCCAATGTTCATACGTTGACTTAGACCAAGTACAGACAGATTCTGGCCATGTAGATGTAGATTGATATATTCGGTTTAAATCATAAACTGGACATGTGTGTTTTCGTTACACAAACCCCAAAGACAAAAAGTGCAAACTTTCTTATTATTAAGGTTCGCCATTTCTGTTTTTTTTTTCTTTCCCACGTGACCTACAACGATCGGCTGGCTGCTCTCCTGCATCCTAACCCGTAGAGGAGGACCACCGGAAGTGTTCTCCTGGAGTTTGTCGTCACTGCTGGATGAGGGAGGGTGTTCCATGGAGGGGGAGGGAGGATCGGTGGGGTCCGAGCTTCCTGGATCAGACATGCTGGGAGTGAGGTACACTTCCTGTTGGGAGGAGCTAGGGGACATGAGGGGAGGGGACGAGTTCATTCCGGATAGCTCTGCAGCGAGGCGCTCGGCCTCTACGTCACGAGGCGTGTCTCCGGAAGGCGGGCCCAGGTAACGGTCTGGATGCAAGGTGAGAAAAGACTAGAGTAACAACAATGTCATTAAAAAAAAACTATGAATACTATTGATACTGAAGGCTATAACTTACTCACTAAAGCCAAGTATAAGGTGTTCAGTGGCTCCTTACCATTTCAGAACCTCCCATTTTAAGATCGTTCAATTTTAAGACTTCCCTTCCGTGGGCTACAGTGACGTATATTTTCAAAATAATTTTAATATCATTTTTATATTATTAATCTTAATTTTAATATCATTAATCTTTCAAGATCACCTTAAATTTAAGGCCACATTTTTTTCTGGATGAATGAGTGGTCTTAAAATGCAGGGACCACTGCATCATGTGCATGTGTAAGTTTAATTGGAGCTGCTACTGTAAACAACTCACAGTATACAAGTATCATTTGGTACAGTTTGTAAATAACACCGGAGCCAACGACTGTAGGCTGCAACTTGTATATAAAATGCATAAAAATGGCAGTCAGGCTAAACAAATAAATTTAGTAACCATATATTAAAGAATGTGATATCATATTGCGTTTACTTGTGAGTCACTTAATATATTAAACACACTTAACAGTTCAGGTAACAAATATAGTCAACTTATTGTAAAGACCACCTGTATATAATGACAACTAACCACTTGTATATAAAAGACATTCGGATATAAAGACCACCTGCTTATTAGGACCACATTTTGCAGATCCACAAGGAAAAATAATGTTACTGTAAAGACCATTCAAATATATTTGACGTATAAGAACCGGTTGTTGATGGTCACTATTTTAAAACAGGTTTTGAGAAACGGGAAGTACCGATGTCGTCATAATCGGAAGCGGAAACCTCGAGGTTGTCGTAGGAGGAGTGGCAACTGTCTGTACGTAAAGTGGACATGGTAGACGAATGTTTGGTGCACAGGTTCGCGCCTCTAGAAGGAGAAAAATAATACAAGATTAAAATGCATAGATTCCAGAGTTCTTATCCAGCTGCATAATGCAAGAACGCGTAAACAAGACTGGGGTAATAAGTATTCGTCGATCCTTTGCGTCTAGTTACATAGTGGTTATTTTAAAATAAATTTTAAAATACAATGGCTTTGTATAAATGTATGGAACATAGTAACGTTGTGAATTTAAATATTTTAGTACATTTCAGGCATTGGTGATTGATATTAAACGTAGTAGGAGTAAGAAATATGTCAAATGAAATACTTTTAATATTATATAGCAGTTAGTAAAGCGGTAAAATACTGCCGAATCTTTTACCAAATCTGTCATTGCGCGTGAATAGCAATATAATAAACCACTATAAATACTGTAAACCTTTCATCAAAATAAAATTTTTCGAGAGTGTCTCAGAACATTTGGAGACCTCTAAAAATCAACATTGGGCGGCGGAAGTTGTTAGGTGATCTACTGAGACAATGAGTGTATGAGTGAACGTACGGTCTGACGACAAGTTCAATCTCGCCACTGGGTTGACAGATTATGTTCTGGACATCCTCGTAACTCTTCCCTGTCAACGTCACTCCGTTCCACTCCAGGATCTGATCACCTGTGAACCACATCATCATCATCATCATCATCATCATCATCATCATCATCATCATCACCGTCATCGTCGTCGTCGTCGTCGTCATCATCATCATCATCATCATCATCATCATCATCATCATCGTCGTCGTCGTCGTCGTCATCATGATCGTCGTCGTCATCATCATTATCATCGTCATCATCGTCGTCGTCTGCGTCGTCGTTGTCATCATCATCATCATCATCATCGTCGTCGTCGTCGTCGTCACTATCGTTGCCGTCGTCGTCTATTATTTTATAATCGCCAGTTTCTAATATTATTGTGTGTTTTGTCATCATAGTCAGCAGCAGCGTTCAGTAGTTTGTCATGATCAACTGTTGCCATTACTGTGTCGTTGTCAGCATCATTGTCCACCTACACTTAATTTTCTTACCTGTCGTAATAATAAAAACAATTATAGACACTAGTATAACACAGCCTACGTTAATGACAGACTGATGCCCATATCACTTTAATTCTATTCTATCACGTCTCATTCACGTGGAAGTTGCATTACAGTCTCAACATTAGATTCTCTTCTGTGAATTGTTGGCAAACATATTGTATTCCCTTTTGTATTCCCTTTTCCCATTCTGTTCTGTCTAGCTCTACACTACACTGTCCAAACTCAAGTACCTTCCTGCAGCTCCCCGTGGAGTTGCTCCGCCACTCCCCCGGGGTAAATAGCGGCCACATAAGCCCCTACTTCCCCGCCCATGGGGGTGGAGATGACCTTCCCTCCGACGATCTTCATCCCTATCCCGTTCCCCCTGATTGACTTGTCCTTAGGATCCCTGGTTAGGAGGATCCGCTTGGTGGGGTACTCGTACTTCCTGGGTGGGGTTGGGGTCGTTTCACATGACCCCGGCTGTGGGAGGGATGGGGTAGGGGGTTGGGGGTAAGCGAGACATAAAACTTATGTTGCAGTATAATATGGTACAGTGCTCAACATGCTCAATGTATTGTCAGTTTTCAATATATGACAGAGCTTCTTTCATTCTCATTTTAAATTGAAGACTAAAAAGAGTGTACAAGTATATGCAACTTATGCGACATGTAACGTTATATATGCGTACGCCACAGTGGGCGTACGGACCAATATCGAGGTACCAAACTCTGTGGACGAATTAAATTAAAACCTTAGATGTCTACTGCTAGTCTAAGTGTTTAGAAGTCGAAACTACAGGGTAAGACAATCTATATGTTCAGGACATGCCCTCCAGGCCATATAGTCATATAGACGTCTGAGTGTCCATTGTATGGAATGGGGCGTTTCAAAATTAAGGAGGTTTGACACACTTTTGAAAATATTTAAGAAATTCTGAAATTAAGTTTTTTGTAAAGGTAATGATGTGTATGTTTGAAATATTAATAAAAAAGTGGGGTCACCGTTGTCTAAAAAAAGATATACCCACATCAATATGGGGTAATTTCAGGAGTTTCTTGTCGAGAATTAACATGGCACCTAATGGGGATTTGGACCAGACAACACAAATTCTAGCCAATATCATAAGGAAATAAATTTACCATTTTTCTATTTTTTATATATGTTGGAGCTTGAAGTCAGTATGTCAATATAAAGTAAAAAAAATTCTAGGTCACCGTTCTTATTTTTTGCCTACAGGCTGAAATTCGCAAACATCTATGGAAATTTTCATTAGAAAAATCAATATTTAGGAACTGCAAGCCACTTTCAGGGAAAAAAACCTTTTTCCAGAAATATGTTTCTATGACGAACGATTGTTGTGTCGCTAGGCATCACAAATAACAATCCCAAAATGAAGCCATATTACTGTTAAAAATACAAAATGAAATACAAACCATTACACTGAAAGTGTGTCCAACCTCCCTAATTACCATTTAGTATCACATGTATCCAGCAATCTGGAAACGATTACACATATTATGCATTACATTGGTGCCTATGGTATCCTGATGGCTAACACAATTCCACTTTAGGACCTCAATGTATTCTAATATTTATTGGCAGTGATCCTGTAGCACTTCCGTTTATAATAACCTTTAAGCCTGGATATGTAAGTTAAAGATTACATAACGTTTCTAGCCTGAATGTCTTTGCTTGTGTCATTGATTGTTTTAGCAAGCATAAAATTTGGCGCTGTCACTTAACCAATACAGTTATTTTGTCATAAGCCAATGGCTGGATGTAGAGCAAAACGAAAAAAGTATAAGCAAATGAAGCAGAGCGTCAAGGCCCTTGGCCTTTTGTAGATATATTTTGCTCAATAAGCAAGATTGGATAGACTTAAGGAGGTTGGACACACTTTTAAAAATATTTAAGAAATTTCTGAAATAATTTTTTTTGTAAAGGTAATAATGTGTAAGTTTGAAATATTAAAATAAAAAAGTGGGGTCACCGTTGTCTAAAAAAAGATATACCCACAGAAATATGGGGTACTTTCAGGATTTTCTTGTCGAGAATTAACATGGCACCTAATTGGGATTTGGACCAGACAACACAAATTCTAGTACCAGTGGCTGCTCCCTACATTGTGTGATTGTAACAGGATATTGCACGTTCCCAGGAGTGACCTAAGGAAATAGGGGGGAATTTATGTAGTGTCACAGCCACTGTTATGTCTTAATCTTTGGTGTAGAATAGCTATCTGGAGCATCGGGAG
>JAAUYG010105943.1_pt1 | contig 20072 bp, 17 predicted proteins | sample 7278091 | NCBI WGS metagenome assembly JAAUYG01 (sample SAMN14350201, study PRJNA611818) | marine sediment metagenome | isolation source: surface marine sediment (0.6m) | place: French Polynesia: Moorea | collected 2018-08
AAAATATTTTCATTTTTAATTGTAGGTGCATCCAAGTTTCTTTGTCTCAAAGACTTATATCAGCAAAACGAATCACACAGTTATTATCAGTTACAATTTTACTACTCAGATACCTCCTGTACCAGACAAAAAAAAAAAGAGGAAAAAAAAATAGCTATTTGTCATTCTGTCAGAAATTTCAAGAAAACTTCTTTCGTCATTATTCCCCAAAGTTGAATAAGGTTGTGTGCTAGGTGGCTGTGTCTGGGAAATGTGTTGTGACACTAGGCGGGTGGTTACTAACTCAAGGTTGCACTGTAATATCCTGCTGTCAGCCACTTCCCATTCATTATTACCACAACTTGTCATATGGTTACCCTCTAACTGACCAGCCATCTGGGATGGTAACCTACTTCTAGGTACAGGAAAGACCCCAGCCTTATAACATAGGGTCAGACCAGGACAGTGGGGACGGAGGAGAACAGCTGGCTGCTACCATAAACAGGGATATGGTGGGCTTACAGCCCTGTGCCCTGTTGTGGGCCAGCCAGCCACGGCTCTGCTGATGAGTCATCAGCCAGGGGGAAGCCCGCAGCCTAGGGCGGCTGGCAGGCCATCAGCTGAGGAAGGTAGCCAAGTGTAAACTACCTACAACATTGACATAGGCCGGTTTACAAGGCAGAGGAGATAGGGTCTCTGGGAAAGGCAGATCCCAGGAATCCAGGAATCTTGTTTGTGACATGCTGCAGAAACAAGGCATCGTAATAACATTCTATTTGTGAATGGGTTGCTGTGAAAATTGTTGAATTACAGGTGTACAGACACCAGGGACTGGAGTAAACAACCAGACAGGTGACAACAGTAATGATGGTGATTTGGGGAATTTGCCAGGAAGAAGCTTCCCTCAAGCAGTCATTAGGATATTCTTAGTGTGTGTAAATAGGGATAATAAGGATGGCCACAATGCTGGTGTCTCCCGCCTTGGGTGTACAGTAATTAGCTTCAACCTAACTGGGCAGGATTTCCCCCAAGGGACAGCTCCTTCTCCACCAATGGGAGGCCAGCCAGTACTGAGTCATCAATAGAGCCCCCATTGTGGCATCAACAATGCCACAGTGGACACTTGTGTTCCAGCAGCAGAAGTAGCAGAGGGACTAGTGGCAGCAGGAACCCGGTGTGGACCAGTCTGCTGCTGATTGCAGAAGGAAGGAGAGAGGAAGGTGCCAGAGCGTGAGATGAGGGACAGAGATCGATCAGGTCGGCTGCAGGAGATGCTGCTATAGGAAAAGGATCAATAGCTCTAGCCGCACTCCTGTTCACCTATTTGTTTATGTTGTCCCTGCCAACTTGATGGATTGTCATAACTTTTGAGTCAGTGTCTCCGACTGATAGTTGTGTCATGTTCGGAGGGGACAGTGGTGCACGACGTTTTGGTTGAGTGAACTTGGATTGACCTGACAGTGACTAATGTTTGTGCTGGTGTATCTGGGTTATCACGTCTGTTGCTCCACGTTCCATCTACTACGCCTCATCACATAGGTAAACCTCACCTCGTGCTGATGTTTGTTGTCACCCACAGACAGCTATTATCAGAGTCAGAGCCGTCCAATCAAGTCTGCTTTTGACTCATCACCAAGATTACAGCTTTTGTCAACACGGGTGAGTTGCTGGGCTGCTATCTGTGCCCATCTGGCCAAGAGAACAGGACCTGTCAAGCCACATATCACCTGCACAGCTGTACAGTGACTTGCTGCAGCTACTACTTGTGTGCCTATCAAAACAGCATATCAAGCTATTGGCAGCAACAGCACAGAAGAGAACTTTATACACAACAGACTCTAGCAGAGGGAAAGAAAAAAAGTTTCATCATGGATAAAAATACTAGTTTCATGCCCATGTGACTGCAATTGTGTATGTTATATGAAGCAGAGAAAGAGAGATCATCAACTGAGTAAACATCGATTCTTTGCTTCTCTCGTGATCTCGTCCAAAAAGCACAAATGGTGATGTCCAGATCAGCAACTTCGCCCACGCGCAGTGGCGCCGTGCCACTTGCTCATCGGCGACACATGACCCAAGGTGCTAAGAGACAGCTCAAACTCACTCTGGGCGTCATCTCTGAATGTCCAGGATCCTCGACCAACCGGAAACTTTCCAGAAAGTCCCAGTTTTGCTCAGTGGACAGTGCCTTATCCAGCTATACTCAGGGATCTCTGTTGTCCAGCACTCCCTCTCCAGCCCTGCCAAATGGTCAGTAGATAATGCGATGTAACATAACCACCCGCTGTGCTTTATTTCAGGTGTGCTGGTGATACTGTTTTGGTGGTATACCGGTATATATTTTTGTAGATAGCTATATAATAGAACAAGCAATATTAGCAGAAAGTAGGAAGAGATGAGTCAGATGACAATAGGCAAGTTTCAAAATATAAGAAGGTATATACTTTACCATGTACATACATGTCCATACATGTAGATAGTTGCATATAACTGGCAAGTATTTTTCTGTGACCAGAATTGCTTGATGAGTCATGTACAGATTCATTCAATTTACCAGATAAATGGTTTACTAAAACCCAAAATAGCTGCCTGTGGCACGTTGACTAAATACACTGCATCTTTCCCTGGGAAAAAAAATTGTCAAGAGTGTGAAATTTTTGCCGTCTAGAAGCAGAAGTGTGGGCAATGACAGCAGGTGTTGCTTCAACAGCACCTTCACCGCACATCATCCACCCGACTAAAATTCAATTGAGACTCATGTGGCTGAACAAAAAAAGGACAGGCAATTGAATTCATTAACTCATTTTACAGCCAACTAGAAGCTAGAAAGAAGAACCCAGTGCCCTGGCAAGACAAAGGTTTAGCTACCCATTCACATCTGTCAGTGAATGTAGCATTGCTCATTGCTAAGCCTTTGTCACCCGGGGTGTCTTCTTAAAGGGGAACTTTTTGCTCCAGTGTTTTTGTTTTAAAGTACATATCACCAAGTTGTTGTAAACTAAAATTTTAGTTTAAAGGACAAATTCTAAAAAAACTGAAAAACAAGTCAGTGGTGTTGAGCACAACCTTTCATTGGAAGAATTGTTTTAAAGGGAAAACAAAAGTGAACATGTAAGCTGCCTGTTGCACTTTCTTGTAACCCAATTATCTAAAACGTGTATCTGTATACAAAATGTGCTCAAGGTGGCAACCTTTCATGGAAAATGCTTCCTACCAGTATTAAAATTTTTGTTTGCAAGCATTTTCCTCAGTATGACTCATTGAGCTAACAGCAGGAGCTGGAAAATTAGTAAGGACTTGTTTGTAATTCAGTGAAGAGAAGCAGGATATGATGGAGGCTTGTAAACCCAGACACCAGGAAGCCTCAGAAAGTCCTGGCCAGCCAGGGTTGCCCAATGTGATTAGTCACACAGTGTCAAAGGCCTCAGGATTATTAGCCATGATGTAAGTTTTCTTGATTAGCTGGGTAATCCCCCCAACTGTATCCCACATCCACCCCAACCCCAGCAGTCTACTATAGGTCCTATTACTGTATCCTTCTCAGTTTCCCAGGAGTGGAGAAATGATAGGGGTTGGGCGACAGCTTTTCCTGATTTAGTGGTGTGAGGTTCTGGCAGAAATAAATTTGTTACCAGCAGTGGTATAAGTGTCTCAGGCTAGGTCCCCAAGCAAAGGTGTGTGACTCAAATGCCTGGGGTCAGGCAGTGCTCTGTGGCAGCAGGGAATTACAGTAGATGTGGTTTAGGAAATAGAACCTGCGTGTTCTTTCTGGGGTGCCAGTACCAGTTCAGCCCCTTCCTCAGTGCATGCCTGTGTATTAATCATACCACAGTATTAGCAAGCCATGTCATGCTGGTTTGCCACCGTGGCACTGTGTGCTGACCAGTCACTGAGGCTGACTGGGATCATGATTAGGCCGGGAGTCTGGCTGATGATGATCCAGCCACCCCGCTGGCCTGGGACTTCCCATTCAGTGTCCTTACTCACCCTAGTACCCTGAAACTTGAAAATGTCTTATTAGGGGGAAAAATATTATACATTCCTCTTCACTAAATAAATGTCAGGAAGAAATATTAATTATACATGTATTATAATAATAACTTGCCGACATCCAATCAAGGAAGAGTGACAAATTGTATAATTGATTGGGTCTACACTTACAGTGTATGGGAATATTAACATAATTAATACAGATTGAAATGTGGATAATGAGCAAGTGTTTATGTCCCCATGTGACCTTGTTCTTTTGGTATTGAATTTTGTACGTAATGTTCACTTTTTTTTTAGAATTCAAGTTGAATATTTCCTGTCTTTTCAGGAGGATTTCTGGAGTTTCAGGCCACCCATCCAACCCTGTGCGAGTCTAAGTCCACACTGTCGACATCCAGCGGCAACTACAAGTGTCCACCGCTGACTTCCATGTCCCAACCCTGCTTGCCGGTGTCCAACATCGGCCCAACCAGGATACTGCCGTTTCTCTATCTCGGATCTCAGCATGACGCCCTGTCACAGGACATCATGAATGTAAGTCTTAGATAAATCTTTTACTGAAGACTTTGCATGCATTTTCACCCTTGTGAAGGAATATTATTGTGACTGCACCGAATTGGTTTCCAATCTAGGCTTAACTAACATTGTGCCAGAATATATATCGAATATTATTTACTGTTCAGAATTTGCAGCCATGCTTGTACAATTATGCATATGCCACAATAATCTGTTCGTGGCCCACTTTCGCCCTTGGTCATTCACCTTTTGGAGCGCTTTTCAATAATCTCAGTCCGGAATCACTGGAAGGTGCAGTCCCCTACCTTTCATGTCCTGGCTTCCTGTCTGTGCCTATCCCTACTCACCTCCAGGCCATGAACCCCTTTGCCCATGTCCCGCCCCAAGCCAATCATTTTCCCTGTCCTGTCTTTGATGGAAGAGCATTGATTTTGCCAGCGTCCTTGGCTGACCTGATTGGATATTTTGTAGGTGCATTGGTCATGAATGTTACAAGCTTATTGCAGGCACATTGCCACAAATGGGATTTAGTGCTACATGTATTACCTCTGATCCTTGTTGATGCAATGTCACATTTGGCCTGATGGGCCATAAATAAATAAGGACTAAAGGTAGACTGACAGAGCTAGAACATGTATGCTGCATGGATTTATTCCTTGATTAGAGCAATCGATATACTCTTATTCATTTTCCAAAGCTGCGAAAAGAAGATTTTAATTCATGCAAAATATTTAAGCATCTGTCCATCATATATCACTCAGTTGACTACTGAATGATGTATGGTGGTGCTGAAATAGTTTCATCTGTTCCTATTCTTAGTCACTTTATAAGCAGCTTTATAAGCAGCTTTGGTAAAAGCTTTCTGTGTATGCACTATGTATGCTGTCTGTCATTAGTCTTCCTGATAGAAAACCTATAAAGCATTAGGTCTCTGTGATGTGAATGTGGTAAACTCATCATAAAAATTTCTATAAAAAAAAAGTTTAGAAAAAAAATTATGAAAAATAATCAATCTGACATATACATTGAATCAAATTCCTCAGACTGGCATGCTGTATTTGAGTCACTAAGCAAGAATGCCTATATCATATTGAAACCGTTTAGCATTAGTAAGTCCAGGATTTCCCATGAAGCTCAGGTTTCCAGTGATTTCTTTCATCTGAAGCAGGACTGCAGCTGCTACCCCAGTAGTAGACTACCTGTGTAAAAACAATGAGACTCCTATTACACATTGACCTGGAATTACCTGTACAGACATGCCCCTCCTCTCCCCCCCCCCCCCCACAGCAAAGCAAAATGCAACACATCTGTCCACTATGATTTATTATCAGCTCTCCAGCCACAAAGGTGAATGAAGGAGGGAGGGGGGAGGGTGCAATATTGTGGATTATCAGATTATAGTTAGGCAGTGCGTTTGGACTGGCTTATAAAAAGACTTGAAGCTACAGAAATAAACAATCAAAATTTTTTTAATGAGAAGATTGAAAATCTGAGAATAGAATTATAAGGTACAAATTTATACAAACACTGAAAAAAAAAGACTATCTGTTTATCTGGTAAACAACGTGTTTCTTAAATGATTAGATCTGACAAGTGCATTCTTTTGGGCATAATTCTACATGGGAAAAAAAAAAGACTCACGAGAATATGACTAATTTTGCCAGGAATGTGCACACCTTCTTAAGTCTTCTGACAAAAGATGCCACCAGGCACACAGGTCTGTGGTTGTTGGTGAAATCTTGAGAGAGAACAAAGATTGCCCACCCACTGGCTATAACGTCAGACCCTGAGTCAGCAGTCACTCAACCATGGAGTTTGTAATATTGCGAGCTGGCTATAGGTTTACCCATTGATAGTAGGAACATGGAGTCATCAAATATTTGGGTGTAACACAACACTGGCCAGTTGGTTATAGTACATGTATGTAGTGTGAAGATGGTAAATCAGTGCCCCACAGGCCAGTACATTCTGTGTCACACCCCAAGCTTTGTATATGTCATCACTATAGGCAACAATGCAATCACACACACAATGGAATGTGTGCATGTGCATTGGGCTTCAAACGTCACTGTACTAAATTCCCATCACCTTTGACAACATGGGGTCTTCAAAGGTAGAGAGATAGAGAGAAAGGCAAAAAAAAGAAAAGAAAGACCCTTAAAAGAGAGATATATGTAGAACTCTCCAGGAAAAAAAGAGAGAAGAGCAACACCCAATTTCTTCTTACATCACACAGTCTTGGTATATATAGTACAAGTGTATAGGCAAATATTTCTAAGAATGCTAGGGTAAGATTGCTGGCTACCTTGTGCCTGGATAAACCCACTCTGGGTTTTCCCATTTCTGAGTACATGTACTGAACTGGTTTAGACCTGCTCTTGATGCTGATACACTTTCATTGGGGCATCTTGAGCTGGGAAGTGGCACTTCTACATGTTACCACTTCACTGTAGTGCCCAGTGATGGTCTAAAGTGCAGTCTGATAATGGTATTAATACATTTAATTGATCAGTATCATGGACGTCATGTTTTTATGTTGTGTGTGTGCATGGAAAAAAAAAACACCCCTCACACACTAAAAATAGACATTTAATGTATTGCTACTAATTACTCTAAGTAAATCCATGTGGGAGGCCATTGTAAATTACTGATCAAGTTCTATTCTTGGAAAGAAAAAATAAAACATTTATCTTGATTCCCCTAATAGCAGTAACATGAAGTTTCTTGGAAACCTATCTCCAGTGCCAGCAGCAAAAGGCCTATTTCATGGGAAATCGCTAAACCACAGGGAAGTTAAATAGGCAGTACACAGTACAATTCTAGAAAAAAAAACTGTATCTGTACATATATACCTGATATTATTAATTGGCATATATGAAATTTCACCCAGCACCTGTTTTGACAGTGTTGCTATATGTTTGTATGTTGCAGGTGAATGGCATATCGTATGTACTGAATGTGAGTACAACGTGTCCCCAGCCCAGCTTTATCCAGGACGAGGGACACTTTCTCCGCATTCCAGTCAATGACAACTACAGCGACAAGCTCTTGCCACATTTCCAAAATGCATTCCAGTTTCTAGGTGAGTGAAAAACATAGTAAGAGCAATGTCTGATGACATGAACATGAAGTTACTACGCGGTAAGCCAGGCAATAGGATTGGCGTCTAAAAATAATACACATTATCATATAATGCAGATCTCTTATGACATCATTTACTCTATTTCGGTAGTTCAAAGGGAAAGAAATGTACAGATGAGATGACCGTTTTACATGAAAAGACACCACAAGCATAATATCTGATTGGGCATCTAAATTTATCAAAAAAAAAAACAAAAAAACATTTTAACAAAAAAAGTGCATAAAATCACACAAAAAATGGCTTTTTTGCTGGAGCAGAAAATTACAATGTGCTGGGTGATTGGTCAGGAGTGATGGGAGCAAGTCATGATTCATGGTAACGCCTCCACTGGGAGCCGTAACCAAACTTGTTTGATCGCAATCCCTCGGCAGTGCACCACCCTGTTTCTTCTTTCCTTGAAAGCCGTCACACAAAACTACTAGACAAAATGCCCACTACAGTTCATGCCACAGAAAAAAAAAATCCACAGAACACTAAAACCTGCTGAGGACAGCACTCATCGTGTGAGGATCATCAGCATAATCTGGTGGCAGAAGGCGTGGCCTCTTAGAAAAAAAAAAGAGAATGAAAAAAATTACACCCTAATGGCTGCCTTGGGACAGGAAGGAAGTTTTCTTTCCCCCCTGTGGCTGTTTCTGTGGGTGGTGTGTGCCCTGATGATGTCATTTACACTGAGCCATTGTTCTCATCACACAGCTCTCTGGCACCAGAGGAAATCCATCCTGGATGCTTACGGGCTTGTCAGTGGGCTTGGCATTGAACTCACAAGGTCTCCTGTGACTGAGACATCACAGATGTAAAGATATGTACTACTAGTATTTGAATTAATCATCAGCGCTAGGTGTAATAGGCTCAAGATAAATCTCCTAGAGTCAGAAGTTGTTAACAAAACTTTTAAATAGTTGAAAAGTCATTTATAGAACCTCGATGAGATGGAAATATGTGGACAACAACTTTTTTTCAGCCAAAAATACTTCTAAGTCAAGACTTACTTACACATGTTTTTATTTTCGAGAACTCTTGCCCTGAGTTTTCAGTATAAAATGTAAATACAATATACCGATACTACAAACAATCAAATTATTATGGAAGTTTCTCATATCATAAGAACATGGAGTTTAGTCCAGATTCCAACAAGAACAGTAGATCATATCTAGCTCACTTGTACTACTTTATCTAGGGACCATGTAGTGAAGTGGTTGAGCAGTCACCTCAGAGACCTGGCATGTGGGAGGTTCGATCCCCGTGTCAAACAAAAGACAGTTAAAATTTGAGGTTCTGCTGCTCTGTTAAGCACTCAGCACATAAGAGCTAGAGACAGACTGGCCTGGCCGGCTAAGAGTCAGGATAATGGTCTGGGTTGGGACATCATTGCATACCTGTGGCATGGTGTTTCAGTGAGCTAACACTATAAAGACTGGACACAGGTCAGACTAACACAAGACAGGTCCATTACATACCCCAATACCTACATACAGGATCATGTTCCTACATCAAGCCATCCAGCTTGATTAATCTAGTTCAAGTAGCTGTGAGACTGCAAAATTGACAAAGAGACTATAAACTCTGTTCACTCACTCTTGATCTAGGAGGGAAGTTTTTATTAGAGTGAGCCTGACATTACAGGAATGTGTTTAGAGTGACAGCCCAGAGCATCAGTGTGGACAGATTAGTAAGATTAGCCCTAATCACTGGGTGACACCGGGCGGTTTTAGCCACACTAGAGGCGAGCAAGCTGATTTAATGGAGCAATCGGTGAGCATGGCGCCATATAAAACTGTGAATGCAGTCAGTCACCCTGGGAATGAGTCACTGGCCACAGAGTGCCTTGCTTTCCACAGCTGCTGAGGATGGGAGGCCTTTCACCATGTGACTGCAGCCAATGATATACTGGTGGTGATGCAATATAAAACTTTTCCCAGATTCCTCCCCTCCCCCCCCCCCCTCAAAATAAAAGTAAACAAAAAAGTGTGGCTGGTGTTGCATGTACCTTTCAATGGATTAGTGCTGAATGTTGAAACTATTAACTAAGTAAAATTTTCCTCCATAAAAACGAGTGCTATAATTAGAACATATCTTCAGCATCTTATTCAAGCAGCAGACAAAAACTAAAACTAAAAGATATTTTGGTAACAGACTCACACACACATACATCAGCAAAACAAGAGAACCCCGCCACCTTTGCTAAGCTAGCGGGGTTTTAATCAGTTAAAATATGAAAACCCATTCAGCAAATCACCACTTCAATGTCTAGTAACATGTCCTGTCCTGTATAAGCACTGTTTCTGTATAATCACAGGCATTCAAAAGGAGAAGATTAATAAAGGACCAGTTTCCACCACAAATACATAAAATTGGTGTTGCGCACTAACGGTACTTGAGAATAATAATAATAGGTATGATGTGGCTCAGCCAAGGGCAAGCTACATCAAATTGGTGTTGCGCACTATTTGAGAATAATAATAATAGGTATGATGTGGCTCAGTCAAGGGCAAGCTAGATTTGCAGATCTATATCATGTCCAGAAATAGAGGTTTGGTCATGTCTATCTGTGTATCTGAGAGGCTGAACCTGCTGCGCCATCGGGCATTCCCCTGGCCACAGAAGGTGGGCCATAGATTTGTGTGGATCAATAAAACCCCAGCTTACCTGAGCTGTACCTGTCCTACATGGAGGTGGTGATGGTGAGGGAAAGCTACCTGGGTTCCCAGGTCCACCACTCAAAGGTGTGACACCAGGAGGGGGAGTAGGGAAACTAGTGTGTCTGGGTGACAATCTAATCAGAGAGGAGAGTTGGTGCTGACTAATCAAGGGCTGATGACCTCTGGGCAACAGTGCTAAACGCTCTGATTTCGCATTTGCCGAAGGTTACGTACGCAATGGCATCGTCTGCATTGAAATTACTGGTAATTGCATTAACAATTCATTACAGGTAATGCTGGAGTGCCTTGCTGGTGCTTGCAGCTAAGACTAACAGTGGATAATTTGGTATATTCCGCAGGGTTTAATAACATAATTTCCAATCATAGCCCTGTCAAGGATCTGCTTTGCATGGCATCAAATCATTTGTAACTTACAAACACTAATGCGAAATCCAAAATGCTTCCATTTATGGACGGAAAGAAAAATGCATGTTGCGACAAATTGTCTTGCATTCTGCAATCTGATTGGCAGGCGATATGTCATGTGACAGGAACATCCATCATGTTTTTGTCAACTATTTGCAGCCTGGTTGGGTTCTGCTGTTACCTCTGCAGCTGGGAATGAAATAAGGGAGGGATGGAGGGAGGGGAGGAACAATCCCAGGTAAAAAATGTAAGGATGCCCTAAAAAAAAGTGTTCAGCACACCTTGCAGTGTGTGGGGAATGAGTCAGAGCAATTATGGCTGAGATTGGGTGTGTGGCCAGGGTCAGTCCAGGGCTGTAGTAGTAGCGGTAGTAGGTAGTAGTGGGAGAGGGGAGGGATCTGGAATTTGGAGGAGACTGACTGAGGAAGTGGAAGCTATGGGGATGTCACCCAGGGTCCCCGGCCACTGGTATGGCATTGATTGATCAGCTTCACCAAGGGAACAGTCTAACCATGTCCCACAACTCTCATTCATAAACCCAGCACACCTCCCATACACGGACCAGGCCAGCATGACACATTAGGACTTCAGTAAAAAAAAAAATCTCCAGCTCTCTCCGCTCCCCACTCACTCCCTTCCTTACACTGCTGAAACATGTCCCTCTCTCCAACACCATTACACGACCTTTTTGCAGGGCTATTTTGACCTGTGCATGAATAAATTCCCTTAATAGCTTGGATAATGTCTCCTGGCATGTCTGATATGCCATTCCTGGCTCGTTCATCAGACAGCAAAGCAGAGATTTCTTTTAGAAGTGGCGCTACTAGGTGCCGGAGATGATTCAGCAGGCAATGGGGTGGCTTTTGTTTGGTGATTATGATTTGACATGCAAAACAGCATTTAATCCTCAAAATATTATCCGCTCCCACCCACCCACCCCTTCTTCTGAAGAAGACCTGATATTCTATTATGTCCTATTAGGGGTATTAGAGTAATAGATTTAGGCACTTTGAGGACAACAATATTATGAAGTTCATGAACAAAATGCTTGTGCAATGAACATCTAATACACCTTTGCCAAATATTAGTACAAGATGTACTTTAAAGCAACAAAATAGTCTTGTTTGTGACTTACAGGGTATGTTTAGTACATGTATTGATAATTTGTTTCTCTTTAATCTTAAATACTTCACACAGACAATTGCCTTGTTATGCATGAAAAAGGTCACTTTCTATTCAAGAAAATCTTACACGCATGGAGATTTACAACCTGCCTGTTGTTGCTGTACTTTCAGACAAGGTCCAAGAAGCTAATGGCTGTGTTCTTGTTCACTGCCTGGCTGGCATCTCACGATCTCCAACCCTCGCCATTGCTTACGTTATGAAACACCTCAATATGACCTCGGAGGAGGCTTACAAGTAAGACATTTCATACCTGCTGTTCATTTTCAACGTAAAATTCAGTACCAAGTAGATGGTTTGTGCTATAACTTTGCGCAATTTTACTTGGTCCAAAATTTTACTTAAGTCCCCTCATGACCTTAAGGTTTTTTAGACAACTGCCCCAGTTTGTTCTGGGAACTTACAAATCAAGATTAAGATTGTTAGATATCAGTTTATTGACATCCTAGGTTTCCAATTTACTAACCCATCCATGGATAAATAATAGTATGTAGTGCATTGGTGAATATCTACTACATGTAAGCTGTGACGTTCTCTATATGACTTATTTGCAATCTTCACTCTTGTTCCCAATCAGGTATGTGAAGGACAAGCGACCAACCATATCACCCAACTTCAACTTTCTCGGGCAGCTGATGGAGTACGAGCAGAAGTTACGCAGCCAGAGAAAGGAGCAGCAAGTGCATTCCACAGACAGCAGCACCAGTCATGAGGTGAAGAAGCAGTGTATTGAGGAACTGCGGAGTCCTATGACACCGACGACACCAAGCTTTCCAGCGGGACCTCGTCGGAGTTTCACTCTGCATCTCAAACCCCAATTTGAAGCGTCGCCAGTTCAGTCTCCTACCACGGCCCTGGCTAAACTAAACTTTAACTCTGCTCCCAGTCCTATCATAGAGTCTCCAGCAGGCAATGGAGATTTTCCACACTTTCCCACCACCTCCCTTGACAAGCTGAGCTTCACTCCCTGCCTGGCCAAGGAGGACTCTCCTCTGAAGGCTCTATCGGGCAAACCTTCTGGAGGCACAAAGAGACCACTCAGCACAAGCAGCATGGATAACAGCCCGCCCGACAGTATGTGTCACACCGGCTCAGGTCTTCAGTCTCCCATTGACCGAAGTAAATCAGACTGCGCCAAAGTAACAAGACGCTCGGCTGAATCGAAAGCCAAACGTTCATTGGTGAGACCAAACAGTATTGCTTTCTCAACTTACCCAATGTTTGACTTTGCCAGTGACAGTAAAGGCAGCACGCTGCCTGGCTCTCTATCTCCATCTCAGCCTCCCAGCACGGTGTCCCCTAATGGCACAGGTGTCGGGAAACTACGGAGTCCATCAGTGGACAGTGGCTTGCCGGGTCCGCACCTAAAGGAAATGAGAACGCCGCCGCGCCGAGTCACATCTCCCATGGAGGAGGATGTATCACACAGAAAGGTAAAAGATCCAGGACTGCTCCGACACAAGACACTGTCAGACAACAATGGTATGAACAACCTGGAGCAGGCACGCAAATCCCGGAGCCTGGAAGACATCCTCAACTCCCCGGAGGAGGAGAACACTCTGTGTGACTGTCCGCATGGTGCGTGGCACACTCCGGCTCGTCCACATTCCCATCACCGGCAGATCGTACAGGCAGCTGACGTGTTTCCCCAACCCACGGTGTTAGATCGGGCGCAGTGTCGCTGTCGCGGACTGTCTGATCCCCACCAGTCCAGCAGCAGTATCTCCTCCAGCGGTAGTCACACCTCACTACACGGCAGTATGGAACTCATCCAGGTCTCCTGAGGAACAGCCACAGTGTGTGTGTGCTGACACACTTCACACAGAGTTTATATAACAGACAGGTATTGGCGACCTTGACCGAAGGGGGGCACTTGTCAAACCACACTTGGTGTTCCTCTCAGGTGTAGCGCATATATTTATATCCTACCCACGTACCGCTCGTATCGGCGATGTCAATGATCTAGTCACGAGTTGTATCTCAGGGTTTGGCTGGTAGTAGTATTAGCCTCCTTGCAGGGGTGTCCGGGTCCAGAACCAGGGCTCTCCAGCAGGAGATATAGCATTTCCGTCTCTCTCGCTCTCTATCTTCTATGTAAGCATTGGATTAGACTGAGTGTAAATGAGTAATCTTGTACTTGTGTACATTATTTTGATGGTTGAATTCCATGTCTGAAGACTGATCACCTATGTAGGAACAAGATTGATATAGTTACAGCTGCTCACTTTCGGCTGGCTAGTACCTCTCTCTAATTAACACACCTAGAGTGTTTGAAAACAAACGAAACTGGTTCAGTTGACACTTAAAATTTTCTTCTTTTTATTCGTGTTTGTTTCTCCTTTCATCCAGATGAGTTAAAACTGTGGCCACAAAAGAGTGGCCTGAAGCAGTATTGTAGCGTACCTTCTGTAGTGATACTATGTACATGTACAGTGATATACTATTAGCTTTTGGACACATTCATAGTAGTCTGCTGGCAAGATTACACCAATTCTCATCTGCAACATTCTGAAATGCGACCAAAATATGTAACGGTTAAGCGAGAGACCACGACCCGCAGTGATAAATTTTATAATGAGGGTGAATGGAGCCGAGTTCCACCGATTGTCCAACTTTGCCCACTGTTCAGCTTCACTGTCCTGGGGGGCCTCTCAAATACGCAGGTATCAGTGTTACGATACAGATATTCTGGGTTCAATCTTTTTGGTGTATTCGTATTTGTTATACAGCGGGATCTCTTCAGTTGTGCAATGTCATAGTGCAAACTACAAGATTTACTGTCAGGACAATTGTAATTGTTCATAATGCACCCATGTAGGACACTGTCAATCTCTCATGTTTGTGGTTCACTGTAGATTGGTATTCTGTTTGGCAGTAGGATTTTGCATGTTTACTTTGTGTGATATTCAGTAAACCCGTTCGCCTCTGATCATTCACATTGCAGTGTTTCTCAGCTGCTATTCTACTGTAATCCTTACATCAGTAACAAGTTGTTTTTTTGTGGAACAGTGTGTCTTTTGTTTTTGCATTTTCCTAAGATCAACAAGGAATTCTACTTTGCAAATTCTCAAATGGTTCTCACAGCCAGTAGTTTCTTTCCATCATATTCAAGGTAGTAGTTTAGTGAATGACAAATACGTGTTATGAAAAATGTGACCGCTACTAGCAATAAATCTGTGAAGCTGTGGTTTTTGTAAGCCGAAAGCTTGTACAATGTACCAAATCTCCTGAAGCTTCGATGGAATTGTAAAGTTGTTGTTGTAAATAATTCTGTAAATAGATCTCAACGTTAATTCCATTGTTGTGGGGTCTGTTTTCCAGTTGCAGCCGCCCATTTCCCCAGCGGCAAGCTGTTTGTACTGTTAAAATATTTAGTGTACCCTCTGTGTGCTCAGGTTGCAGCTGTCACATGACTGTTGCCATGGATACAGCTTCCTTGTAACTCCCTGTAGGTCTGCTTGTGCCTTATTCCATTGTTGATCATGATGTCTGATGACAGGCAGACATGATAGGCATCCCCTGCAGTGTGTCCGATCATCGCAAGTTCGGATAGAAAAACCCTTGTGACCTCACTATATGACCTATCATAACCTCACTGTCGCGAAAAGGCAAAAAATAACAATGAAAACAACTGCACTGAAATGGTTGACATCAGATTACTAATTTCTGTTCAAGCCTATAAAAATTATATTATTTGTTGGAAAAGTGCAGAAACTTGCTGATTTATAGTAATTTGAGGAGACCAAAGGTTTTGTCTGGAAAGGTTTTCCTGAAAATTCCGTGATATAAGGCAAGTGGGCAAGCTTTGCCAATATATCCTTTAATGCCACCAGTGGCTTGCCATACATTTAGTGTCAGTGGAATTCTGAACTTGGGTAATAACACTAGATAACAATGTGTTTCCTGGATGTGTCCAGCGTTAAGGTGATTATGAGAATGTTTCTGAAAGTGATTTGCTAAAGAGCATTGAAAGAAGTGGTATACCGGGTATATATGTGCATAGTTGGTGACAATTGCATCTTCTAGGAAAGGTTCATATTCCAGACATTCCAGTTCAAAAAGCAGAGCAGCACATCTCATATTTATACTGGCACTGTACGAATGGGTATTGGTGTAAAAGATATGCTTGTGTAGTAGAAAATTGTCATAAAATGTTCAAAGCTTTGGTGAGAAGTAAGTGTATCAGAGTGATTTCAGAGCAAAGTGATTGCCATGATGTTCTGGCTGGCACCTGTGTGTTTATAGTTCTTTCTCGTTAGCCGTTCCACTTAGACAGTTTGTGCGTCTCCGTGCCAATGCCAGTAACGCAGCCATGTACATATATATAAATATATACTGGCATATGTATACATTTGCAATGCATGGCTATATGATTGCCAGTTTTCACAGGATCTCAATAACTCGCCGGCTAACCTCGGATTGGAATGATTACGTAATTGTCACGTCTGCTAGAGAATCATTTCCATAATGACTAGAATGCCATGAGAGAAGTGACAGGAGTGAACTATGTCAGTTTGTGTGTGGGTGATAATGAGGGACGGTGAAAGAATGCAATGTTGAGTCTGTAAGAAAAGAGGTATCTTTTATAGGCAGACTAAAGATGTTTAATGTCTGTATAAATCTATGCTTTGGCCATAACAATTGATAAGATGTTTGACTTACGTTAGGTTTCATACGCAAGTTGATTGTTTCTCAAGTTTGTCAGTTTTCCAGTTCGTCAATAATTTTGGCGTGTTTAATAAGTATTTCAAACATTCTCTGCTGTAATTTGTGACCGTAGTGTGCTGCCATTCAAAATCTATGGTATTTATATATTTTATACAACTGTACCGTAAACCATTTAAATGTTTTTTACATGCTGCCAGCCATTGGCGTGTTATTATGAAGCTTGCGCTTTGGTCTGTATTCTGCAAACTTTGACAGTTTTCGTTCGGAATTGCACATTTCACATGTTTGACAGCCTTGGTACTCTTCTGACATATTACAGCAAGCGAACCTCTCAGCTGACACTGTCATACTGTAGTCAGTGCAAGACCTGTACCTGAACTATTATTCTAGTGTACATTTGTAGTCTTATAATTTATTTATCAACTTCCTTTTCCTTCAGGAACCTCTGACTGTTTTTCTTTTTTTTTTATTTTGTACAGTTCCTTAGATGGCTTGTTTCGATCAGATCAGCTGGAGCTGACATGTACGTGTGCCACTCCGAGATAAAGACATCATGATGTGTCGGTAAAATCAAATAATTTGCAGCACCTGTAGATAGAACAAAACGGTGTCACGATTACTCTGTACTTAGTCTAGGTCGTTTGTTGCGCAAACAAAAAAAAATTTTTTTTTGAAAGAAACGTTGGACAGTCTTTTAGTCCATTAACCACAACTGTTCTTGTATATGCACGCCTTCTGTTCTGACTACTATTTTGTGTTATCTGTGCACTTGTAGTGTTGAGTCTGTTTTACTCCTACTTCTGTTTGTTTTTCTCCTGTTTGTGACATTGGACCTTCCTTCACAGAATTGAGTTGTAGTATCTGTATGGTGAATCTGGAAGAGTAAATAAAAAGTTATGTACTTGGAATGAAGTTTGCAGAATTTTCATTTTATCAGACTTCCATACATCCATACCTTCCCAAGTTCTTGTTTCCCCATGTGATCTTTACATATCCGGCAGTTGGTTCTCCATGATGAGAAACGCTCACAAATGTGCACAAGCACTTTAAAATCAACAACAACAGCAGATGAACAAAATGGAACATATATATACATGTATGTAGATACAATGAGCAACAACATTTCATATGGATGGGCATAAGGAAGCAAAATGTTTAACATAACTGTCCTGGTGTTGGTTTACTGAGGTGATGGGGTAACAATCCTACACATGACGAGTCAAGAATAGAAGTATATTTTACTTCCCAGTTGGCCCAGACCTGTTTAAAAAATTATGAGGTTTTATATTAGATATTAGTTTTTTTTCACAACCCAACAGTACACAGGATAAGAGGAACACCACTCCACTGTCCTATAATTTTTTTTCCCAATATATTATATTTTTTTTTTTTTTTTCGTATAATACTAACATAAAAGTTTAGTTCTGTGTATTCCACGGAAATCCTTAATGATAAGTTCTGTTACTTTGGGGCATTAAGGTTCAAGTTTAAGCCCTCAAGTAGAGCCACCTAGTATCAACAGAGCCTCTCTGCATGCTCCTTAAATTTAATCTAATGGAATAATCAAATTTTTCAATGAAATAAAGCCACATTGAGGAGGGTTTAAAGTTTTGTTTTTTTTTTTTGGTAACATTGAATGGTTTTTGCATTGAGGGGTTCTATTTTGGTTATAGTAACCAGAGTAACATATTTTGAAAACACCTCTGAGAAATATACAGTTTTAATAAGGATCTAACAAGTAAGATACACATGTTACTTTAGAAGCCCTATATGTGGCCTACATATACACAGCCTGCCTTCCCTAATGATACAGCCACAACTATGCCCGCAACTATGATCATGATGATGAGGGGAGAGCACTAAAATGCTACGCGGTGACGTGAACAGAATTATATTTACACCTGAAGTTTGAGTCTGTAGACAGCTGGTTGAAAGCAAACGGTCTTCCATGAAATCGACATAGCGTAATAAATTTGAAATGATTCCTTGGATGGACACCGTGATATAACATGAATCTCAAAACTTGAGGAAGGGTTGCAAAATAGGACTATTATAGAACGTATATGAAACATCAGAAATTGTCAGTATTACATAGCGGCCCAACACATAAACGCTCATTACGGATGGAGGTCTTTCCTTCACAAACACTGATAAACGCGGAGCTATTTTATAAGCCAATTCTTGTTTAATTTTCGCGCCAAAACAATGCATTTGGCGCAGACGAAAACGATGTGCGGCGTTCGCACTAACGCACATCTTTGGCCCTTGATACATCATCAGTTGTTCTATTTAATTTGTTTAATGAGTTAATTAGCTTTAATCTCAGGCTGTTTACATACTCAGGAGCGGATCTCATGACGGTATGTACTGCTACCGAAAATTGTGTGAATAAATAGATGTAGCTTATTAGCAGATGTAAAAAAAAAAACTAGCGGGATGATACACAGTGATACACCGGGTGGTAACCTGGGAACTGATCGACAGCATACATAATCACTACATAATCACTGATAATAGTACAAGGTTGAGTCTAAACACTAAATGTAAGTATAGTGTACTTTGGCTGCCCTGGTACCAGCGGCTGTGAGGAGTTGGAACTGTACCAGTGACTCGACTCGAACAAACTTGAATCGCTGCATCTGGCATGCGCCTAGACAACTCCATCAGGCGATTGCGGGCCTGCTATGACTAGCGCTTGCTCCCACAACAACGGGGAGCGTATTCATAACGTATTCATAACGTAGCGCACCATGTCAGTAGGCTAGCATGCGGCTAGGTGACACATGAGTTGTGTCTTCGATGAATGCGCTATGACTGTGATGTTTAAATGTCATAGTGCGTCCCATTCTCGTTTTGTAAGTGTCTTGTTTGTTTTAAATATATATCTGTTCATAAAAGATTCATCAATAACCGTACGTGTTGGACATTTGTGAGATACAGCAATCAGTAATAAATTGGTGGTAGTAGGCAAGTAATAATATACTGAGTGATATTTTAGTTATTTTATGAGTTACATAATACATCCCAAGGGAGAGAAAGACCGAAAAACTACCCATGATGGTTTTACTAGCAAACCTGTCTTGGTTAATATTAATATTAGTTATTAGAATACCTCCCCCACCCCACCCCCCACCCCCCCAAAAAAAAAGAATTTGTACTGATCAACAGCACAGATCATGCAAAAATCATGGTGCTTGACTCTCAACTGTGTGCATTCATAATGCAACCATCTGATGTGCAGGATCCATTATGATCTGATTTCAGCTGCAAAAAGATTATGAGATTTAAAAAAATCCTGAATCTTTAATACCAGGGGTATGTTATTTTGTGAAGTAGTTTTGAAACACTTGATATTTTTTGGGGGGGATTGCCCACTTCTGAGGGATTTTTAGTTATGTGCCTGTGCTGTGTTGTGCTGGGTTTCGTGCTTTCACATATTATGTGTGTTGGGGGGGGGGGGGGTGGGGGTCAGCAATAATGAAATTTTATTAATAAATCAGAAAAAAATGATTGGGGTTGATAGCTAA
>JAAUYG010021642.1_pt1:2500-20024 | contig 20024 bp, 8 predicted proteins | sample 7278091 | NCBI WGS metagenome assembly JAAUYG01 (sample SAMN14350201, study PRJNA611818) | marine sediment metagenome | isolation source: surface marine sediment (0.6m) | place: French Polynesia: Moorea | collected 2018-08
CAGCTCCATTTAAAAAACACACAAATATCAAGGGTCAACAAAAACTTTTTTTAAAATTTAACAAAAATACAAATGCTATGTATTTTGCTATCAAGCAGCATTTGTGAAAATGACAAAGTATAATTTACTGCTTGATGCTATATCGTATAAAACACGCAGTGGCATCTCACGACCCTGATTGTATTTTCGTTGATGACAAACTCATTGGCCTTTCGTTTTTTTTACACAATTAAACACAGGACCATTTGCCGCATTACATTTGTCACTTGGAGGAAACACAACGCATCGTCATACCAGATATTTTCACAATCGTTGAAAATGTTTTTACATAACATGATGTTGCACATTACATATGATGAAATTGATCATGATATAAATGCCAGTACCAGTATAAATATCAACCTGTGTAAGCCTACTAAGCAAGTGTCAAAAGATTACCGGTATACCTGCATCTGGCAGCTGCCGAGACAAGCCAGAGGGAGCCTGTTTCTAAACAAAAAACAGTCTTAAGGAAGTTGGACACACTTTTCAAAGTAAAGGAGAAATTTCTGAAATTGCGATCTTTTAAAAGGTAATGGTGTGTATAAGATTGAAATTTGCAACAATAAAAATGGGGTTACTGTTGTCTGAAAGAGATATACCCGCAAAAGTATCGAGCACTTTCAGGCATTTCTAGACAAGAATTACCATGGCATCTTATGGGGATTTGTGCCAGACAACACAAATTCTAGCCAATAGCATAAAGAATTAAAAATATCATTTTTTTTTTTAAATTTTTAAATATGTTAAAGGCTAAAGTCAGTGTGTTAATATAAAGTAAAAAAAAATATAGGTCACTGCTCTTATTTTGAGGCTATAGTCTGAAATTTGCAAAATATACAGGAATTTCATGAAAAACTTAAATATTTGGGAACTGTAAATAATTTTCAGAAGAAACAGTTGTGTTTTTATGATGAACGATTGTTGTATCGCTGGGCAATGAAAATAACATTCCGAAATAATGCCATATTACTGTTAACATAGGTTAAATGGGTAATATTCAGAACAATTACAACCAAAGGGTTGAGCCTCCTTAAATCTAAAGACAAACTTCACCACAAGAAAAAAAGCTCTTTCCACAGCAATTAATTACTTTAGTAATCTTTTCTAGAAACCATTCACTCTCTGAGAAACCTTAAGTTCAAACTGCTGATGTTAAGCACAGAATTAAGAGCCACCTGTTGTCATAGAGATCAGATATTTCTAGAAATGGGCCCATGGCTTAAAACTTCAAAAGTGTTCTGCTAAGTTTTGAGGACTTAAGCACCACATATAAATGTCACTTGCATATGAAATGCACACTGATGTGAAAGAGCTAGTGTTCGTTTTCAATTTTGCCCTTCTGAATGAAACCAACATGGTAGTGAGATGGTAGTGTACTTGACTGCAGAATTGTACGAGTAAATGTGTCAAATGAGTCGTATGGATTGCTGTTGTTCTGGGGTGGGGGTGGGGGTATTTCACTCATGGAGTCTATGTCAGTTTCAACTGTCTTCACTGAGGAGATAATCACAAGTGCAAAAGCAGCTGCAAAGCCAAACCTCAGGGGCTGGGTCTTAAGTCTGAAGTTTTTACTTAGCAATCCGAGCCCTGTGATTGGCTAAGAACCTGACCCAAGTCAGAAATTGGATTTAAGTGTTTTAAAGAACTCCGGCCCTGTCAACTTTCTTCACTGAGCAATATTGCATCTGGGTTTACTGAGCTGCGTCCAAAAATACATGTACATCCACCACATCCACAAAGTTTTAAAAAACTCTGTAATATATGCATGGGTCTACCACGGCAGCCGCAATCATGACAAAGATTTAAACAACGCAAACATATGCAGAGCCAAAAGGAAGGTCAACCACAATTACAGTGTTTAATAAAGTAAACTAGATATTAAATGATAATTAATGAGTAGAATTACCCAGTACTCAAAAAAAAAAAAAAAATACTAAAATTTTTATTACTGTGCTACGGACAGTAGAAGCTGTATATATACTGGTATATTATATATATTCTCTGTAAACAAAATAAACATTAATGGATTATGGAGAATTATTGCATGAAAATTAGACAAAGGTGTAAATTCATTATGATTTGCGGCTTTGCACAATAATATCTTAATTTAGTCTTTACATTTCATTCTTTAAGTTGACTAGTCAAACTACATACAGTTCAAAAATTTTTTGGCAAGGACAGGCTATTTGATTATAATTTATGTTTTACCACAAATACTGGCATAAGAGTACAGTATTATTGGTAAATTGTACAGCACATAAGCCCTTATATTATAGTCGCTTTCTCATGAAGGTTTGGTTGAAAATAATGCCAAAGTCTGGATGACTTCATTGCATGCATTGACAACAAAAATATTACACTTAATTGTACATGGATGATGGGACCTCACAAATGTTTAATATTTGTTGTCATTAACTGCATGTACATGTCATGCGAGTATTGCCAGTATTAATTTTGATATGGGACAGAACATTTTATGGAGCTACATGTAATGCAACAATTGTAACAGGGGTACATTATGATTCAAATCTTTGGCTGCTGACAATGTAGAGACCTTATGTTGACCATGCATGAATCTCAGCAGGATTTATATTACCACATGTGGTAAAGATAATTTCGTAAGTATTACATGGTATTCTCCGGGGGTATTCTCTAGCTAATTATGCTACTGTGACTTATACTAATCAATGTCACATGACAAGTTTTATGTACTACTATACATCTACTCGACAACATATTACAGTGTTATGCAGATGCATGGTTCTCAGGAGGCCTTATAAGTTCCCCGGATAAGTTCTAGACTTCCCTGCATGGCCTTTATGATTTTGTAAATTATTATCCAAATTATATATATTGTATTTGTATATATTTCTAGCAGCTTCTTGATAATCCCAATTAGACGTTCTGACAAAGTTAACAGATGCACAAAATGACTCTATTATCACCCAGTATCCCTATGAAATTTTCATTATTATCTTGTGATATTATCTTAAGAGTTATTTTGTTTTTGAAACTACATGTAGCTGTTGTTGTGAGCTGTGCCAAGAAATCTATGCCAAGCAGAATTTTGACGTTCACAGTAAACAAATTAAGAATCATTTGTGAGATGCGATCAAGGCTGAACTTAACTGCACACCATATTAATGGTTACTTTTTCCGTCCCACTATTCCATGGATTAGATGCATGACAGGTTATTTAACATGATGACAAAATATATCCACCCATAGCATTTACTTTGATATTGTACAAATTCTTACACAACATGCATTAAGTGTACGCAAGTCTAACAATGCATTTCACATTATTATATTAACGTAATCTAAAAAACAGTTTATAGTGTAAATTATTTCTATACAGAATTTTTTGTTGGGTTTTGATTTTCATGAAGTGCCACTTTGATTTTCCTCAGACATTGTCTTTTACCAGACAGTGTGACTTGCTTACTTATCATGGCAGTGGAATAATGTATCAAATTTGAAATCTTGAAAATAGTTTGACTTTTTCTACTGGCACATGTGCATAATATGCAGTACCTATTGCTTACAAGTACTGGTACAATTTAAAATGTTGTGTAAAATACTTTGGCTTTGTGTGTTTAAAATCATATATATGCATCTAGATTTGCATACATGTGATTGCTACTTGTAATAAGCATGCACAGTCTAGCTTGCAGCCTGTGTTATCATCGTCGTTGGGTTGCGATGTCGGAATGGTTAAGGCGTCGGAACTCCCAACCACGAGATCATGGGTTCCGAGGCCCGCGTAAGCCAGTTGGCTCATCAAAAATGTACTGTCCCGCATAGGCTATGAGTGACAACAATGGTGCCTCAGTTCCCTCAGCCGTAAATGAGTACCTGGTGATAGACAGGGATGGCAGCTGGATTACCTGTGGTGCATGGAAGCGGGTGTATACTCCCCAGGGAGTTGACCAGGTGATGTCAGGGGTAATAATATGTAAAGCGCTTCGAGCTAGATTCTGCAAGCAAAAGTGCTATATAAGAACTGCATATTATTAGCTTCCTATTATTATGATTGTGCGAACAAAACGCTTTATTATTTAAGTCTTAAACTATTTTACTATTTGATTTTGGTCCATATATAATGACTCAACTTTGCATGTGTCATTGGTTTATTTAATGCAAAAATAAATTAACTTTTTTTCTGATTATGTTTCCGGGTACATTACATTCATATAATGGTGGATACAGTGGTGGATATACATCAGCAAAATACGATGTAGGTGAATTTGATTGTAACAATGCTTGATGGGCATGCAAGGATATTTATGACAATTTTGTTTCGTACGTAGGTATTGTATGTCAAGAACTCTCTGCAACTTCGCCAAGACAGTATGTAAGGTAATGGCAAGTAAACTGATTTCAAACAAATTTCAATGTAACTATGGCCAGTGGTTTATACAGCATTTTTAAATTCACCTCGGTGGTGGGCTGATGACCCACTTTAGCCGAGAATCAGTTGATGGCATTATTACCGCCAAGGACTCGATTGACACACCCATGCAGTCATTGAGGTTAGCCAAAAACTGACCTAAATATTTATCTTTTTACTTACAAGCTAAATGCATAAATATGTACAGTAATACCTGAAAAAAAAACATATTTTCTAGCAAATGTTAAGTGATATTACCCTAAAATATTTGAAACGCCCACAAAAACATCCCATTTATTGAAAAATACAATTTTTGAAGGGTGTTCATCTGGAGAAAATAGGGTAATATACGGCTGGCATGTACATTTTTTCAAAAACATATAGCCAGGTTTTCTTTTTCTTTTCCTTCTAGTAAAGCTACTTCTGGAGTATGTATGTATGTTAGATTTACAAAAAAAGATAGGACATTTGGTCCACCTACCCACGAAAATATTACATGAAGTTGGCATTGTGTACATAATGTGCAAGGGAGGGTAGCAATGCTCCAGCAATATGACAAATATGCAATTTCACCTGGATCACGATCATAAAATAGGTGAATCATCTACAGAATGCTTTGGCCAGCCCCCAAACAATCGAAACTGGAAAATTACATTGAGAGAACTTTTGCTCGTATTTGTATCTTGTTTTAGTTGTTAGTTTTATCATACTTATCTCCAATCTTTATTGGTATGGACCTTTGGTATTAACAAGTGTTGACTTTTAATACCTAATTTTTAATACCCTCAGCAATTTTCTATGGTTTAGGTATCAACATTTCATCCGACTATGAATTTATGGTTGAAGGATATTTCACATACATTCCAATTATCAATAATGAAATTTCACCTCATTCCCAACACTAGTTCACCTTCAGCAAATTAACATATTCTTGTCCTCCCATAAGTCAGTATGTGAAGTACATGTACCTGTAAAGCATAATTATCCTGATAATTAATTTTAAACATTTTTTAACATAAAATATTGTTAATGTTATTACAAATCTGTCTGATTTTTGTAATTGAAACGGCAGAATTTTTTTTTTATTTTTGTTGAGCAACCCTGGCATTTGGGGGATAAAGTTAATATTTTGTGCTGTAAAATATTATTTTTACACCAAATACTGCACTTGCATTCACACAAACATTATTTATATGACAGCATGTGTAGTTCCAGTCCAATGACTAGATATAACATGTAAATATGTTTATACTGATAATATATGCGGAAGTAAACTACTGGAGGGAACCCAAACCTTTTGGCTGAAACATCAAAGTGTAACTCATGTGGAAGGAATTGTATTGGCTAGCTCAAACAGATCCTGTGGTTGGGGTTTGAATAGGAAGGAATAGGATTGGCTGAAACTTTGGCCCTCAAACAAAAGCATTAACATTTTTTTTGTTCAAAATAATGTTCATATGTAGAAGTTTAAAATATAAAAGTAATGCTTCAGTTACTGTTATGAAAAAGTCCACGTATGATGTGCAGAATTTCTTCTTAGTATTACACTTCGTTGCGGGTTTCAAAAAATGCCACAAAACACTGATATATTATATGCTTCTCATGATTGGAAAATAAAATATAGAAGAATATTTGCCAGGTGTTTTTGATTTTGTGGAACCACTATGACTGTCAGCATACCTTTGCGCTCAAAAAAAAAAAAAATGCATAGCCCAATGGCCAATCAGAATGCTCAATCACATGAGAGAGACAGAAGTGTTCCATCCTTTGGTGTTACTCTGAATGAGAAAAATGACAGAGTACAAAACTAGGATTAAGATGGAATTATAATTTGTTTGATATTCTGCTTGAATCTGGTTACATTTAGTTTAAACCCTGCTACACGCAAGAAACTGTGGGTTTCCCTAAAATACACCACTGCAAGGCTTAAGTTCTCAAAAATATTTAAGTCTAAGTTTTAACTTAAGTCATTAATCATACCACTGATTGGCTACAAATCTGATTCAAGTAAAAACAAGTCATTAGTCTCAGTGCTGTGATTGGCTAAGAATATGATTTAAGTAAACCTTAAGACTTAAGTATTTTTGAGAACTTGAGCCTTGTGTATACAAAATATGCACCATTTCTCACACACAGTCCACTGGACCAATGAAAATATATCAGTGTAAAATAAACTATGCTCTACCAACATCCTTATCACTAGTATTAGTTTTAAAGTGCATAACGATTAGCTTATCAACATCGGGTGTGTACATGTAGCTCTAATCATGCGCTTTTTCAACTGCGCTCTAGGAACAAGTGCTTGAGCAAAATGTGAAGAATACAACTTCAAGGAAGTGTCAAAGAAAAACAAACGTGTTAATGATGTATGTATATATATATATATAACCAGGTAACACAACAGTGACAGAATGCAAGATTACACAGAAATTTGAGACAAGAACTGTTTCGGTACCACAAATATTAGCATTCCCACTATACATTGCGACAGTAAGACAGTGGTACCCCGTATCTGAAAGAACCTTGAACATGTTTGCCAATGGTCAGCCTGAGGATATATATAGCGACAAGTGTATACAGTTACTAGATATGCCGAAAACCAGCATTTTGTTGACTACTAATTAAGTTTTTCCTGGATTTTAAGACCATGTTATTCCTCAAGAAAAACTCATCATCTCAAATTGTTTATGGTCTTAAAATGCAGGGTCCACTGTACTAGAGATTACACTGTACTACGTAGTATCACCACAAGCCAAACTGACAAGCACAGCAGCAGCAGAGGAACCTTGGGTCACACACAATTGTTAGTAGGCAAGAGTCAACAAGCAAAATATATACGTAAAGGATAAAGAAGAGGAGGGTTGTGCCTCATATGGGAGGTATGTCGCCTCAACGGCAGCGACTTCACTCCGCATTAGTCCGAACTAGACACAAACCAGATATGTAATGTTAGTGCCTCCAAAACTTCCAAAATGGCCTACCCTCTGAGTAGCGGTCTTTCCGGAGAGCGTCCCGGGGTAGTGGCTTGATGAGCACGGCCGGCTGAGGTCCCACCACAACAGGTTTGGTCAGGTAATCAGGATCGGTGCTTTCTGGATTTGGCTCCTTCCTGTACTTGTCGCCATCCTTGGCAACATCACCACCAGCTTGCCTCATCGTTGAAAAGACATTTTGGGTGTCAGGTTGGACAAGCCTTGCATCAGGTGTTTCGTGGGATTTAGTTCCTTCCAACTGTCCATCTAGAAGAGTTTGTGGATCGTCTGATACGTCAGGCGGGAAGTATAAATCATGTCTGGAGTCACGGTTTTCACACTCATAGGTGAACATTTCTGGCGAATCTGTTTCGGTGACATGGGTATGGGATGAGGGAGGATAATCTGAATGGCGAGGGTCATGTGCCCTCATGGAATGCATCATAATTAGCTTTGATCGACTGCTGCCGCTGCCACTTCTCCTGGGTGACACATCACCTCGGCCTCGGTAACGCAGGTCACCCTCTGCACTATCCATATTACGACCAGGGGATCTAGGACTAGAACTATATTTGTCATGATAATATCTAGGACTCAGTGACGGCCCATCGTCCTCTGGCTCATAATAATGTGTTTCTGCAGCAGCAGTGGCCGAGCTGCCATAGCGATTATCTCGATCCCCATCCAGCCGTGGATCTGAACGAGGATCTACTTGGCGGTGCCGATCCACTTTCTGATAACGACCGACTTCAGCCATATGGCGGTTGTAGTCGATATCATCCAGTGAGTAACTTGTCCTGCTTTGCATCATAATTAGTCGTTTGTGCCTGATGGATCGTCCTCGAATGTCCTGGTTATAATCCATGTCTCCTTCACCATTCATATTTGGCAGTGGTTGGTACGTGGTAGCCACCTCATATGAGAAACTCTTCTGCTGCCCGAACTGTTTTCTGCGATCGGCACGGTGTTTTCTGTCTGACGACACTCCCCCTGGGACCCCATGTTGTCCCACAGTGTCACTCCTTCGGACTCTCCCCCCACTACGAGGGGACACGTCACGGGGGGACACAGGAGAACGCTGTTGTCCTGGTGACAGTCCTTCACTACTGCCAAGTGTCCTGTTTGGTGACACATGGTCGGTGCGCGGTGACACATGGTCAGTGCGTAGTTCTGCACGATCTCTTCTGAGTCTTGGAGAAGACTGGGGACTCTCACTCTTGTCTGCGCTAGTACCCAGCAGGCTCATCTTCCGATACTCTGGAGGTGTATCATCTCGTGCTGGTCTGTTGTTCCGTTGTGGTCGATCGATCATTCGTTCATAGGATTGCACACGCTTCACATCCTCTCCTTTGCCTTCCTCCATCTGTGCTCGTTTTTCATCTGGAGAGCCTCCAGTCCACTGGCCATACAGTTTCGGAGCATACACACTGGCTTCATAAGAAAAGCTTTTCTGCTGACCAAATCGTGAACGCTTGTCCTGCACCTTTCTTGGCTGCCCCACGACCTTGGTTTGTGTTGCTGCCACATGCTGCGCATCCTTTAAAAGCTCTCTAGCCGACTGTCGTCGACCAGGTGAGGTCGAGTCTGGGGAGACATCGACTGGAGAGCCGCGACTGCCTCGTACTGTATGCTCCCTAGGCGTCTTGGGCAGAATACGCCCTCTGGTTTTCGTTTTCATAGCAGGATTGAATGTCTCGGTGCTTGCCATCTCACTCCTTCTCGGGACATCAAATGAGAAACTCTTCTGCTGTGCGAACACTTTCTTTGCCAGACTGCTCTTCCTGGGTGGGACCTGTTCACTTGCCCTGCGACTGGAGACATTGGGAACATCACTCGGACGCCTACCAGGTGATCCAGACGTTCCAATATCACTAGGTCGTCTGGATGAGGGACTTCCACTGCCGCTGTCCCCACGTCTTGCTGTGGGGCTGTCACTCTCACTAGCCTTTCTAGAAGACGGACTCTTCCCATCACTGGTCTTACGTGAAAGTGAAGCTTGGTCTCCACCCCTTCTGCTAATTGTACTGGCTCCATGTTCAGTGCTCCTCCTTGGTGAGGCTAACTGTTCAGTACTTCTCCTCGAGGGGGAGGGAGGAAATTCTGTGCTTCTTCGTGGTGATGGTGTTTGGTCGGTACTTCTCCGAGGAGAACTCTGTTCAGTGCTTCGTCTTGACTGAGACTGGGTTTTATCCGAGTTGTTTTTTCTAGACAACATAGGAGCATGCTCAGAGCTGCGTGATGAAGCCTGCTCCATGGTTTTCCTGGAAGGGGACTGGGACTTCTCTCTACTTCTTCTGTTAGATGTGGGAGCTGTAGCCTGATCACCTGTCTTCCTAGGCGGTGATTGCATTCTCTCACCACTCCTACGGAAAGTATCGGTTTGTTCTCTGCTTTTCCTGGATGGATGGCTCCCAGGGCTGATCTCTCTTTGTTTCCTAGAGGCGGCTGTGGATGGTCCCATATCTGAACTTCCCGGCCCTATTTCAGTGGTCCTTGCAACCACTTCACTGCTCCTTCTCGGGCTGTGTGAGGCTGCAGCAATGTCGCTTGGTCTCCGTGATGATGAGGAAGGTGCAGGAGGCCAGGCAGCACCAGAACTCCCCACGTCAGCCATTCGACGCAGTGCTCGCCCTTCACTTGGCCTTCGTGATCCAGATGATATGCCTGCAATATCGCTGGCTCGCCGAGAAGCAGTGACCACCTCGCTGCTCCTCCTATTAGGTGACACTGCATCACTGGGTCGTCTGTTACTTTTGGCAGATATTACGTCACTAGCTCTGCGAGAGGCTTTAGTCCCACCTTGAGTGTCAGCTGTTAATTTCTCATGACGATCTGCCCCCAGCAAATCTCTTGTTCGTCTAGCCAATGGGGCCATAGCCCGCTGGGCACGCACTTTCTCGTAACATTCCAACAACGTGTCTATCACACTTTGTGGAAGCTCCTTGCTGTCCACATGTATCCCATAATTCTTTGGGTTGTAGGTATCCAGTGATCTACTTCTCCGCTGTTCCTGCAATTTGAGCCTCTTATCCTTGATATGCATTGAGGTGTATTTATCCTGTGAGCCTTCTGACCCCCGTGAACTCTTCAGCGGGCCCCGATGGCTTTCTCGTTCCTCTGGAGGAGGCATCCGTTCCTCGGGCTGATACTGTTTCTCGGCCTCCCTCTGTGCCACCTGGTTCTGGTATTCCTCCAGGCTGGAATCCAGGGAATGGCTCTTCCTGTTCTGGAAGATCAGCCGGCGCCGATCAGATGGTGACAGAGGTGGGTGAGTGATGGTGATTACTGGTTCGATGTACAGTAGTGGTGCCCCCGTCTCGGGTGTGGTCTCTGGCACAGGTTGCTGTTTCTCAATTCGCATGCCATGAGTTTCCTTCTTCACTTTTGTTTCTCTAGGCATGGTGGTAACATGTATCATTGGGTGTCCACCTAGCTGAATATCATGTGATTCATATGATGACCCACTGTCCAGCTCTAGCACTGAAGGTGGTTTCGGGCGTGGTTTCCGAGGCTCAGATTGCATCAATATAATTTCTCTTTGATAGGACTTCCGATCTTCCACAGGCGACCACAGGCTTCCAACCTTCCATGAAAAATCAAACGACTTGCTTTTCTGTTTCTGTTTCATCCACCCTTTCCTCTTGTCTGAAACGGTCTTCCTTGGCTCAACCTTTAGTAAATCTGAAATAATACATAACAGGCAGTGCATCAGCACATCTAAATAATACATCAGTGGGATTATATAGCAAAAACCTCACTATTAATCAATATCGCCGGAGAAGGCTGCAGCTCATACAAAAACACTACGCCAGTCACACTAAAAGGATTTTTTTTGCTTCATAGTACATGTATGTATATATAGATCTGAAAAATTGTGGCTGCTTGCAGCAACAAAAAAATAACATTATGGGAAAAAAAGCAGTATGAATTAGAAAGAGCAGGAATTAAAAAAAGAGCAGTGCTAAGTCCTGGATTACCCCAGGTAACTAACACATCCAAAAAAAAAGAAAAAAAAACATTGAGAAAATCCTGTCTATGCCATTTACATGAAGCACATCTGCACCATTACGCTGTATCCTGCATTACCTTGCTTGCGTGTGTTTTGGTCCAGCACCGGCAGATCCTTCGGGTGCGGTTTAGTGGGTCCCGCTGGTTCCTGCACACATTCCTTTTCCCACTTCTCCGCGGTTGGGGACAGGTCGCCCGTGGAGTAACTTCGTTGATGTAGCAGTGGGGGCTGCACATGGGACTGTACAGTCAGGTGGTTTGATGCCTCTGAAATAGCAAAATTTGGGCACACATGTAAAATATGATCTGGGCTACGGGTACAAAGTGTTTGCCATGTAAATTATTATTATTACTTTCTTTTTTTGTTGTTGTTGAAAAATTACTTTTTTGTTGAAAATTATACTCAGTGTCTGCTTCATTCAATTGCAACTGAAAACATTTCAAGAATATACAAAGCAGTAAGAATGAGACTGAAATGCAATCGATAAAATTTGTCAAATAGTATCTAGTGAACTATCACAAATTTCTACCCATAAATTGTTACTACTAAGTCTACTAAAATAGAAAGGGGTAAAATACTTTCAACACATTTAAAGACTTAAATGGATAGTTTGGCAGTAAACAAATGCTGGTTCAGGCAAATATATGAGATGCGTGGTTCTTGGGATAGAGAAATAAGGGTCAAGGCAGCACAAAGAGAAACATGGAAATGTTAAGTTAGTTGCATATCAATGTTGCAGACATTCACACTGCATGCCCCATACATAGGATACCGACGCGACATGCACGTTTCAGCAGCATAGGTCACATTTTGGTTTACATGTGACAGTTAACATTTCACAGTCACGATGCAGAAGAAAATTTCTTTTTCATTGTACAGATTCAGGGATTGAGCAATTTAGTTTTGCATGAGCATGCATTGGCATTCACGTGGAAATCCTTGTACTGAGTAAACTGCTGCTCATGAAGTTGTCATTTCTACCACTAGATACACAAATTAACATACGCCAAGATAGACGAATAGCAGTACATGTAAGTTTATTAGGCATTAACATAGTTTATGCCACCAAAAATGCAACATCATTTGTAACAAAGAGACACAAAATTTTATCAAATATGCATGAAAGAACAACATCAGTTTAAAGGTTATTAAAGGACTCGAAGAAACCATTAAAATCAGCAATGCTGTACATATAAGTATGCTTAAAGTCATACAAAAATAGCAAAGCAAATATAATATATTTACATTTTATTATCATGCAGTGGGCCCGTGAGACCCAGATTTATAATTAAATTACAATTAATTTACATAGGGCACCTCAGTTTTGGCTTCCCTGAATGATTAAAATACATGCATATTAAATTTCTAGATTTCCTCAGTGTAAGATTGGGTTACTATATCTGCATTTTTTTACCGTTATACCATATTTAATATAAATAAGCTATATATACATTTACTTATTAGTGGTTACAAATGGAATCATTAAAATTATAGGGGTTTTTTGTGCCGAAGAAGCCACAAAATGTAATACTTTTGTAAACTGTAGAATGACATTTTTCTAATATGTAAAGTAATATTACTTAACAATCAAACAATCAAACAGCTGGAGCAATTTTTTTTTCTAAACTTGCAGTTTGTGCTAATGTTGTGACTGATGTACCAAAGTTAAATAAAGTTTTATCTTAAATCTATCTTATCTTAGATGTATTTGTGTCTGTTATATAACAAAACCAAAGCATATAATATTGCATAACAGTAATGCAACAGTTTCTATCAATGTTTAAGCTATATATATCTTCTATTAGCTCAGTGGTTCAGACATTTCCATAAATTTTTAAACTTCTCTTAGCTCGTTGGCTTAGAAGTTTCCATTAATGTATAAACTGTCTTCTATTAGCTCAGTGGTTAAGAAGTTTCTATAAATACTGAAACAGTCTTCCATTAGTTTAGTAGGTTTTGAAACCAATTTAGCCACACCAAGAAACACCAATGGTTTCGTCATTTTATAGATTCACACCCATTCAATACATTTATTTACTCTAACTTATAATGGATGGAAATATTAACAATCATTCCAATGACTGTTATAAGTTTTAGAAGATAGGTGCTGTACATTTAAGTTTGGTGATTCAGATCGGAATGTGTACACCACTATTATTTGAATCCGGAACTACATGTAATCATAATGGGTCCATCACAGTGTGACAAAAACAATGTACATCTGACATGGGTGCTCTATGATTGTGCTAGGATATTAGTACAGTAGTGCCATTCCAATAGGAACACCTCTTCTGCCACACAATTCTGTCCTTGTTAGAGGGATGTCCTTCGGTGAGTCAGAGAGATAGCATGACATGTATTCATAGTACTTGCTGCCAAGAATGTGTGTCCTTTGTAGGGGTGGTCTGTCTAGAGAGTATCCTTTAAGAGAAGGACCTCTGTATCGGCATGGCTCTGGCAAATGCCCAGGTATCTTTGCAGCTGGCTGCGGATTGGCTCAATAGCCAAGCAGGTACCAGCCTTTGGCTGTGTGAACCAAATATGCATACGCAGTGGTCTTCTCACAAATTTTAAAACCAACAGAGGGCAAGTGTATTTCAAAAGTGCACAGAACGTGGCTAATCTCTATATGAAATGCACCCATTGTGCATCGAGCCACTAGGATTAAGAAATTGCCATGGGTCTGATTTTTAGCACGTGTAATTTAAACTAAAGGTCCAATACCACCTTGAATTACAATACAGGACACAAATCAGTAGTGTTAAAATTCAAGGGGTATTACAATAAAGGAATGAGACATGGTGGGAAGTTACTCTGTGTGGACAATCGGTGCACTGGTTGGCTCGTGTACAGTAACAGGTGTCATGATAGGGGGAGTCAAGTGCGTAAGGTAGAGATGGTAGCTCTATATATATTCTTTGTCTACAGGTCCTAATTACACACACACAGACTTGTATAAAGTAGTCCCCCTCTAATAAGGACATCCCTTCTGCCAAACAGTTCTGTCCTTATTGGAAAGGTGCCCTTTGGTGAGAGGGAGAATCACATATATTCACAGTAGTTGCTGCCAAGCATTTATGTCCTTTCTAGATGCATGTCCTTTGAGAGAGGGACCACTGTATGTATATGCATTGTACCATATGTGGAAGTCCTACCCTTTCAGCCAATGTTATATTTATAATAAATATATAAAATAAAAAAGAATATAATTAAGTTTGATCAACAAACAAAAGAATTAAGGTTTAGCAAAATTATTACAATTGGACTAAATGCATATAATATGCTGGAATAAATTCATTTTCTCAACAGAAATGGCTGCAAGAAAATAGTTTGCTAAGAAAATAGTTTTAAAGTAAAGAACAATATTCAGAAATCAGTTTGTTGTGCCTATAATTATTACCGGTATGAGCTTATAATATAACAAGGGAATTTAGACAAATTTGAACCTATCGGACAGATGTTATTTTGCTTCTGAACAAAATGCATTTAATGCATTTTTGCATTTAACGGTAAACAAAAGTAGCATGCAAGATAAAGCCTCATCAACTTGGCCTCCCTTGAAGACCATAAGATGCAGGTGTTAGTCATCAAATAATTCTATATATACATTCACAGATCTGGCCTGGAGTTCTCGAAAATTTTCAAGTCTCAAGTGTTAGTCATCAAATAATTCTATATATACATTCACAGATCTGGGCTGGAGTTCTCGAAAATTTTTAAGTCTTAAGTGTTAGTCATCAAATAATTCTATATATACATTCACAGATCTGGCCTGGAGTTCTCGAAAATTTTCAAGTCTTAAGTGTTAGTCATCAAATAATTCTATATATACATTCACACATCTGGCCTGGAGTTGTCGAAAATATTCAAGTCTCAAGTTTTGATTTAAGTAGTGATCTAAGCAATGTGAGTAATTAAGAAATTGACTTAAGTTAAAACTTCAGTATTTTTGAGAGCTCCAGGCCCATTTAGCTTGCCATAGAGATCCAGAACAATGGATTAGAAACCTTTCCAAAGAACTGTTCATTCTTAATGTGGAATGAGTACATGCAACAGAGGGCAAACATGAAATACCGGCAGTACAATGTCTTCTCTGCTCTACACAACCAGTAATACTATTTTGTCGTAATTAACCAAAGGAATTAGTCTGCGGTTCCAAACCAAGAAAGAAATAATTCAAACCCGAAATGGGAGTCTAGTAAAGGAAACATGAATGGATGGTATGTCATAAATTCTGACACACAACGAGCAAATCGAAAGCAGTAAGGTAAGGGAATATACAGGAGCTATTTACAGGCAAAAGTGTACATTGATATAGAGAAACACAACCAAATGAAACAATTTTTAGTCCCAAGAACAAAATTCTTATTTGCCTTGGCCTTCACTGTGAGTCGACTGTGTCGATCCTCTGACGGTCTTTTTGGAATGCGACATGTCTTGCGATGATGGCAGAAAATAATCCACGCCTCGCTCTCTTTCCCACTTTTCGTGCTCTGAAATGTTATCGGCGGAAATACTCCTCTGCCTCCTGACATTCCTGTTACCACGAGCTGAAAATCGCAGAAAAAAGGAAAAAGCTTTTAAACAGATTTACCTTATCAGCAGCAATGAGTTGCGATCACCTCGCCACAAGCTCACCTTTTCAATTCACTGAGGCAAGATCCGTGTCATTTTCCCTAGTGTTCCCCAGCAGTTATACAGAGGCCACGAAAATGGAGATGAATACTGGTTCAACAGTGACCATGCATTATGTAGTACTAGGCATCACCCTCCCCTTGCTCCTCCCCCCAACCCTACCTCCCGTGCCCCGTTTAGTAGGTAGTGGGGTATGTATGCCGTCAACAGGCGGTTTTGGCCCATCCCTCAATTTGGGCCCAGGACAAAAGCACTCATTAATGTTTAAAGACAAGAACTGGAGATAGATTATGGAACCGGCAGTGGTGACCCATGCACAGCTTCTGAAATAAGCCTTAAACACTTGCGCGCCGATCTTAAGCATGGAATACATAGTTGCCATGATGTAGCTCTTTGATCTAAGCTCAAGTGCCGTCTCAAGAATTTTGTAGAACTTTCCGCAAGGCAAGTGGCACAGGCACAGACAGATCGTGAATTTGTCACCTTGCGGTGGCAAATGTCAAAGGTTAAAATGAAAATTCACTGTAATGTATTTAATTCAAGTCTCAAATATATTGTGAAACAGCTGAGTCTCGCCTAATAAAATTACATAACATTTTAAAGGAGGCTAGATATTATCTCTTATAGCACAACAGCCTATATTACTATATAACCTTCTATAAGTTACATTATATGACCTTTTAGCCCTGACCCTTTGCCCTTACATGTCCTGTATTCCTGAAGAATTTTTCATAAAATAATAATTTTACACATATTTTTGGCAATATGAACTGCCACATGTTTAAACTTAAAGTAGGTACCCCCATATATCCTATATGATATGCATAACCACCACCCTTAGTTGAAAGTCTCAGCCATCCAGACAGAACAATTGTCTAACAAGCTGGATGCCTTAAAAAATTACAAGTACTGTTAATAATTGAAATTCTGCTATTTTTTTTTTCATGAATAGAGTAACATCAATTTTCGATTAATATCTTTTCACGAAAGTTTCCTTCACAAGTTTTTAAAAAGATTTAACAGTTTTATCATCCTTATTACCCGGTATGTGGCGGCAATGAATTATACAGAATGCAATCAGTGCTTTTGATAGATTTTGACCCAATACCGAGTATTTGCTTTTGTTTTCCATATATGTTAATCACGGGGGAATATACCGATAGGCTGTTACTTTTTTTGGCAATCTGACAAAAGTTACAAATTTTATGGCACTTTAAATTTTTTTTTTTTTGGTTAACAAAGCACCATATTGGGGTAGAAATTTAAGAACACTATCCTGACAGCTTTGAGGACATCGGCTACCATGGTGGAATACAGCCTATTACTTTTCTTGGAAACCGTCCAAGTTTTAAAAATTTTGTGGCACTTTGAAATTTTACAAGAGGTCCAAGGACCTTGGCGCTCTGCTTGACAGCTGCAGTTAGGATGACAGGTAATTTTCTGCAGACTTGTATCAAAAACTCACTGCTGCAGACT
>JAAUYG010298560.1_pt1 | contig 20017 bp, 29 predicted proteins | sample 7278091 | NCBI WGS metagenome assembly JAAUYG01 (sample SAMN14350201, study PRJNA611818) | marine sediment metagenome | isolation source: surface marine sediment (0.6m) | place: French Polynesia: Moorea | collected 2018-08
CCCCCCCCCCCCCCCCCCCCCCCCCCCCCCCCCCCCCCCCCCCCCCCCCCCCCCCCCCCCCCCCCCCCCCCCCCCCCCCCCCCCCCCCCCCCCCCAGGTCAAAACTGGTTTTCGTGCCAGGAGCCCAACCCCAGTGTTATTTTCTTCCAACATACATGTGTGTGTGGAAGAAGGAATTTGGTTGTTTCGCCAGAAAAGGTTCTTATTTGTGAGTGATTTCTAGGCTTTGGTGAAGGAGCTTGACGATCGCGAGAAGAACGTAGCGCAACTGGAAAACGAGATGCAACAGTTGGACGACAAATACCATTCACCCGAGTCCTCCGCTCTCGTCAAAGATGCCAGTGCTCTCCGCAAGAAGTTCGATGCTACCAAAGAAAAAGCTGCCAAGGTGAGCTAGGTGCAGGTGCATTGTGGTTTGTCCTTTGGGCAGTTGTTGGGAAACGAAGCAGGATACACTCATCCTGCCACTCTCGTTTCTGTCAACGTTTTGGAAGAGAATTTTGCACTCATACCGATGAGCAGCACACAGACTCGCCGCAACCATCCAAGCACCTATGTAAGGCGCACCCCAACTTTTGAACATTGTTTTTAGGCTGATCGCGATGAAGTCGGGACGGCCTCAAGGAGTCATGTCTGCATCATGGTTGTTGTGCAGAACCCCCCCCCCACACACACACCACAGCTGACCCCCCACAGGCTGACCCCCTGGTCTGGCATTGCATTGTCACATGACGGTATCACGTGATCATGTGAGAGTAGGAGGCGCACGGCCTTTACGCTGATAAAAAGTGCGCCTTGCACTTGGGTGATTGCAGTGCTGGCACATCACGTTGCCGTTCTGAAAACGTTATCAGACCCGTGGTTTGTTTCAGGTTCTGGACTCGCTGAACGAGGCGGTGGAGGGTCATTTCACGGAGGTACACGATGACCAGGTGCGCTGGCTGTCCGCGGCCAATGAGAAGGTCGCGTGGTGCGAGGACACGGCCGGAGACAAGTTCAGCGTCGAGGCCAAACTTACCGCACTGCAGGTTTGTCTTCTTAAGTGTTTTGCCCGGGGAGAAAAATAATCTGATTCCGAATAACACAGAGAATTAGGGCCATTCCAAGCCAGAATACGGCACCACTGAACCCATTCATCGGCCAAGACATCAAAAAACTTTCCGTTTCTCAGCCTGCACAGCAGGTCAGGTGTTTTGTATTGAAACGTAGAAAGGTCACTTGCGGTCAGGTCATCTCTGGGAAATGCAACCCAATCCGTGGCGAGACTCTCAGGTGAATTCAGACGTTTCCTGCAGTTCTTCAATGGAGATCGCGGTTTCTGTGTTTCTCAGACACGTGTGTCAGAAAGTGGTTGGCAGAAAGTCTTGTTTCTTGGCAGGCCTGTCCTCTGGTACACATTGGCTGACATTCGCTGGAATTGGCAATCTTTCTTTTGCTCACTGGAGCAGAGCCCCAGTGCATTACTCCTCAACGTAACATTGTATTGGACGTTTCGTGTTGGTTTCTTGCCATTTGAGTGACATTTATCTGGTGATATTTTGATTCCATAAGTACTCGGGAGTTTCTTGTGACATTGAGTGGTTCTGACATCTCAGGTTGAAGCTTTTTTTTTCTGTGACAAAGGAAATTGTAAAAATCAACCATTTGAACACAAGCAAGTCTCCCAAGTATTTTCAAGAGCCGAATGTGTGTACTCATCTGGGTTGTTTCGCTTTGCCACTCCGGGTTTCCGTTTCATTGTCGTGTAGTGCGGCGTAACACGATCCGAGCCGCGACTTCGCCCGCCAGTGGAAGCTGAAGTGAAGTGCGCAATCTTACACCATCTGGACTCCCAACCGGAGGCATTTGAATGAGCAAAGTCGAGGGTTTGCTGCGAGTAAAATGAAGGATGTTCACTCAAGATGGATCTTGTGAGATTTGTTGATAAGTCAAAAAGTATCCGCAGAAACTAACAAAAACGTGTATCTCTGAAGATGGCTTTTAGTTGTTTATTCGGCTGGAAAAGATACCAGTGTGCACGCCGCCCATGAAAGTAATACTCACCGCTTCTTTGGCTTATTTACTTGCAAAATAAGCTTGCTGAGCACCAGTTTCGTGGCCTAAGGTCTGATGGATGTTTGCATCTTCGTAGAGTTGGTCTTTCAATTGAAATATTTGCAGTTTGGAATCAATATTTTTCGATGTGCTATTTTGTACATTGTTCGCACGAGCACTAATTTTTTTCGACAAGCTGGAGTCACTTTCGAATGGCATAGAAAACGCTAACTTCAAGAAGAACAAACCATGAACAGAAACCTTTCTGTCAAAGTGCTCAAAATTAGGTATGGTCGTTTCTCATTTTGCATACAAATGATATTTCACTTTGCTGCTTTGAAACCCGATGCTCACATCTGTGCGTTGCATAACTTTTGCCGTTGAATGAATGCTTCAACTCACCTTTTGAAAGAAAATACCTGCCGCCTTTTGTCGAAGAATTTGATCTTGATAAAGGTCTTGGAATAATCACGCGTCTTTCATGTTGAAGTCCCCCAAGACATTATTTATCATTTTTGGCAGATACTTGCAAGTACGCAACAAAAAGGGCAGGTAAGGTAATTCTATGAATGAATTACGGGGTGTTTAGAATAGAACTACGTTTGTCATAATGATATCACAATACCTCCCACTTGCCTCTTGAGTGAACATCCCCAAGACTGTAATTGCTCTGTGACTGCGACTTTTGGAACAGTAGCGGAAAAAAAATACAGGGCGCTTCGCTCTTGGCACACGGAATCAAAATCTCTTTCTGGTCTGTGATTTAGGATGCAAACGACTTTGGAGAAGGCGAAAAACATGACACCGAATCCTCACGTTTCAGTGTGTTGAACGTTTCGTTTCAACAAATGGAGCACTGTCTGGTGAATTTCGCAAAGTTCTTGTTTTGTACCAGTGGAATTATACAACTGCATCGGTATGGATAAAGTGGATTTAAATTGCCTGAACTGCTCCAGTGAAAAGAAAGCGCCAAAAGCGGTGCAACGAGGACGAAGGTTTGGGACCATAGACAGGAAGCCGGAAGACGAATCAAAGTTTCTGGATGAGCAGGGCAGGCCGGTGACAGCCCAGGCGCGGGTGATCAAGATACCCAGGCAGGGTACGAAGTCTGGGGACGAAGCTAGTCCCAAGGCGCGGAGAGTCGAGACTAAATCAAGGAGTTACCACGGAAGTCCTAAGGAAAGTGTATCCTCGGCTCAGATGGGGGACTTCTCAGTGCAGGTGTTCTCTGTGGATTCCCCTCCGAAGAAAGTTGACGCTATTCCGCCCGGAGTGTTTTCGCGGGCATCGATGATGTCCAGTTCCCCGTATAGGGACAACAGGAGATTGCAGTCTGTGAATTTTGTGGGGCAGGAGGATCCGGGTGCCACTCCAATCAAAACAAGCCCTAAAAATTCTAACAAAACTCCCGCCGAAAGCCCTGGAAATTCTGACAAACTTTCTCTTGACAGCTCTGGAAAAAACGGAGTTTCTCCAGACAGCTCAAAATCACCAAGCAGTGAAAGCACAGGGAGTGACCATTCAGCAGGGGCTAAACCTGCAACACCACCGAGACGTTCAAAGAAACGAGTGAATTTTGATAGGCCCTCTTCACTGTCACTGCCTGGACGGTTGAGGTTATCACACAGCAAGAGCACACCATCCCCTCCACTGCAACCTCTGCACATGCAAGGAGCTTACGCCATGGAGTTGCCGTATCAGGAATCCGTGTTCTATTTCCCATCCCCAACCAGTCCAATGTTGACCGGTGTTCCAGACGAAGGAAGTTTGTCTCCCACAAGTCCAACTTCTCCCCTGTCACCAAAGCGCAAACGAGTCGTGCAGAAGCTTATGGCCAAACATCTCAAGAGAAGAAAGGATTTCGCTCAGTTGTACATTTCCTCCATGCAAGAAAGGCGGGGACGACGCCCAAGTGATTACATGTCCTGGGAACAGGGCAGCAGCAGCTCCAGAGAGTCACTGCACAGTGAGGTGCTAAGTGCTGGACCCTGGTTGCAAGAAACAGAACAGCTCATATCAGCCAGCAATGAAACCTTGTCGAGAGAGGATTATTTCAAAATACTGTTCTTTGAGAAATCTCTCAGGCGAAAACGACAATCGCAAGAGTCACTTGCACAATCTGGGAGCGAGGTACACATTTCTGCTCCTTTCAGCAACCAGTGGTGGGGATGCAGAAATTGCTTGCTGAAGAGATTTTTCGTTGAAACTGTGTTTCAGGTGTGGTTTTCTGTGAGGAATGACGCAATTTTCACTGAGTTTAGGCTGTCACTTATGTTGAGGTTTGTATTTTCAGGAACTGATAGCCTCCCAGCCGCAGGGCGACGAAAAAACACAAGTCGTCGCAGATAAAGTGGATCTTCTCAAAATGGCGGCACCGGAACCTAAAAAGATGGAACTCGACTCCAAGAAACAAGAAACCCAGAACAACTGGAAAGAATTCCTGGACAAGCTGCAAGAAACAAAGTAAATAGTCTCCAGATTATGAAATCAATGAAAGTGAATGCGAATAGGCCGAGTTATTGTATTTACTCCGGGAAAGTTTACCAGACCAAGACAACGTGAATGTCTGCCAAGAGATAAAAACGAAAACATGCTCAGGTGTATTTGTGTACTTGCGACTGCGTGCACTTAGCTGCTGTGTACGCCAACATTGGTTATTGAGTCTCAGGGTGACAAGTATTGTGCAATTTGTTTCTTCTTCAACATCTGGCTGAACGTAATTTGCATCAGTGTTTAATTGAACTGAACTAGTTTTCCAGGGGTGTGTTGACATCGGATCCCACAGACGCTTATGATACTTTTGCCGAAATCCATTGACTGAGTGGAGAATGTTTATGTTGGGGATCTGGCTTGTGAAGTAGTTTTTGGCAAATTGTGTTTGTTGTCCAACATCAAACCTCCCTGAAAGCCAGTGTGAAAAAGGAGAAAGCAAAACATACATCTCACTTTTTGCCAATCTGTCCTTTTTCATTTTGGATTTTAATTAAGTTGATATTATGTCGGCCTCAATTGAAAGTACTGTTGCTGCTCATCACACTGTGACGTTTTGCCCATCTAAAGTCAGTCTTTGATTGAATGTGTCTTGGATTACCTTAGGGATTGCACAGTTGCTCTCAGTTCTCGTTTCCTGTTTAACTTTTGTCATGAACCAAATTGTTTCTTCTCCTATTTCAGGACCAAGTTGGAACTCTGCATGCACCAATGGCAGGGGTACGATGAACAGTACGAGAACTTGTCTCAGTGGTTGAAGGAGACGGAGGGGAAAGTGAGGAACGAGTCGGGGCTCAGACCCGACCTGGACGCCAAGCAGGCGCAGAGAGACGCCTTCAAGGTGAGCGCCCTCGTCCACACATTCATTCTCTGTTGCAACAGCATTTTCAGCCATCATATCGCGCGGCACCTTTTGGCAAGTCCGAACATCTTTTGTGGGACACTAGAAAATCAAAGAAATGCTCACTGAAAGCACATAGCACTGGCAGGTGCGTTGAAGAAAATTTTCGCGCAAGTTTGACAGAAGGAAGGGACACTCTTTCCAAACATGACGCCACATGGTTGCACAGAGAGACTGAAACTTTCCGTCCGAAAAAGAACCAAAACGGTAAAGAGAGCCGGCTTCCTCACGATGTAAAGAAACTGACCAGTTGTGCTTGATTTGCAGCGGATACAAGAGGATATTGGCGCCCATGAGGACACAATGGAGTCAGTCTTGAAACAAGCAAAGCAAATTTCTGAAAACTCATCAGACGCGCGAACACTGCAGTACGCCACTCAGCTGAAGACACGATTCGACAATCTCACTGGCAATGTTCAGGTTTGTGCCGAAAAATCCCGTTTGTCCGAAAAGAGTTGAAAAGAAATGAACGCCAAAGAAATGAACAGGAAACAAAAAGAAAGAAAAACATCCCCTGCAGCCATCCCCATGCTGCTGATCAAACCTGCTATTCTCGTACAGTCCTTGTTTCCAGGGTGTTTGTGCCCCCTTCTGCCAGGCTGTTTGAATAATCAAAACACGTTTTCCGATTCTGAATTGCAGGATAACCTGAACCGGATAGATCAGAACATCGACAATCACCAGTTGTACGTTGACGCCCACAAGGACTTCATGAACTTTTTCACGGCATCGAAGGAACAGCTGCAGTCAAACTCGAGTCAGACGGGAGAACTCGATGAGCTCGAGTCTCGACTAAAAACTGTTCAGGTGAGAGAAAAATATCGAACTTCAAACTTCAGATCTTAGATCTGTGATTGTCGTTTTAGTTGTTCAAATCATCAGTCCTGTACTTTCCCATCTGCGTTGCTGCATTGAGAGACAGTTGGAAAGAAATGCTGAAAGTCATCGACGTTTTGTTTCAAGCCCCATCGTTTTGACGATTTGTTTTTCGTCAACAACGAGGCAGAATAAATATGGAGACATTTCATTGCACTCGATCTCAGAAGTAATTGCAACACATTGCAGGACAATTTTCTTTGGCAATTTGCGGGAAACTCACTCCGATGCAGTCAAAAAAATCACTTTCAACCGTTTGGTCTGTGTGTTTGCAGGAGATGATCAAGGCGAAGGAGGTTGGCAAGGAGAAGTTTTCCAGGGCTTTGGAGGCCGGGGAGCGACTCTACCCTAGCACCTCGACCGAGGGCCGCGAGGTGATACGGCAGCAGCTCCGCGACCTGCGGGAGCAGTGGGAGACTTACTGTGATAACCTCAATGACACACTCCGGCATCTGGACACCACACTGTCCCAGGTATTGTCCACTTACTGCGATAACCTCAACTACACACTCCGGCATCTGGACACCACACTGTCCCAGGTATTGTACACTTACTGCGATAACCTCAACCACGGTATCTGGACACCACACTGTCCCAAGTATTGTCCACTTACTGTGATAACCTGAATGGCTCGCTCTGCCACCTGGACACCACACTGTCCCAGGTACTGTCCACTTACTGTGATTACCTCAATGACACGCTCCGCCACCTGGACACCACACTGTCCCAGGTACCGTCATCGACGGTCATTGTCATCACGGTCATTTGCGTTACACGCTTCAGGGAAAATTATTCCTTTGGATTACAGCCAAATGATCGAAATGGAGGATGTAATTCAAATTGGGAATGCTTTCGAAATCCAGAATAAGATAACCTCGGTGATTCAGTTCGGTGTGTTGGATATGTTTGTTGTTATCTTGACATCGCTTGCAAGTGCTCCTTGTTTTGCAGTGGGCAACTTTCCATGAAATCTTCAACCAGCTGGAGAAGTGGGTACAAGATACAGAGCGCATTCTGCTGGCTGATGTTGAACTGCAGAACACATTGCCAGAGAAGAAAGACCAACTGCAGAAGTACAAAGTAAGCACTTCCTCACTGAGGGAAGAACACATTGTGGATGAGCCCTTGTCAGAGATGCGGGAAGCAAGTGCGTGGCCTGCGCACTGCACATACACGGAGGGTTTCCGAATGAATAAAGTGGACATAAAATAACACGCCCACCGAAATCGAGACAAAGGTGCAGGTGTCCGTAAACACAAAACAGGAAATGGTGCACATGAAATCCCAGCGTGACATTTGTCATTCGTGTTGTGTATTTTCAGACGATCAACCAAGAGTTGACAAACCAAGAGAGCGTGATTGACAGCGTTGAAGAAAAGGGCAAAACGCTGCAGTCACCGACTGTTTCGGCGAAACTAGAAGCATTGAAGGAACAATACAAACATCTGTGCAAAGTTGTGCAGGTATGTTGGTGGCATTTCGCTATCTGGCATTTCCCTGGAAACAGGCGAAAAGAAATGATTGTCAAGTTGTCTTCAACTGTTTTCTTTTTTGAAACTGATTTTGCTGTCTTGTGTTTTCAGGATCGCGTGAAACAGAGTGAAACTCACGTGAACACTCATCAGAAGTACTCGGACAACTTCAAGTTGGTGCATGATTGGCTTCAGACTGTCATGGACAAACTCGAAGTGTGTCGCGAGCCAGCCACGGACAAGTTCAGCATTCAAGTCAAAGTGGAGAAAATTGCTGTAAGTAACATAGACCCTTGAAATATCTCAAATTTTGCAGTTCAGTACGTAAGAAGGAAAAATTTCTCCACTGGCATAGAACAATCAATGCCAGAAAGAAAGGATTGCTGGGTGCGCACCACAATCTGCAGAAGTGAATGGACACCACACCCTACTCTGCGTGAAAAAAACGTGCACACAAAAATGTCAAGATGTTTTCCAGTTGGGGACAAGTGGCAACATGACAGTACCGAAAGTCTGAAAACGTCTAGACACAAATTAGAACAAAGGTGGAAGCATCGCATCAGTTTTGCATGTTGTAGGAGCTGGAGTCGAGTAAGCCTGAGGGTGAAGAGAAGATCAGCGCCGTGGTGAACCTGGCCGACCAGACGCTTCCACAAACAGCTCCGAAGGGCCAGAAAATCGTCAAGACCGAACTCGAGTCTCTTCAGCACGACTGGGGTAAATGCGTGAAATTATTTGAAGCGGTTTGTAAAACCTGCCTAATGGTGAAGACTGGACACTGTAATTTCTGAGGAAAGTGCACGTCAAAAGACGCACTGTTTCTTCAGGGTCCTGTTGGACACAAAGATTTTCAAATGACCCGAGTGTTCGACACACCAACTTTTCACTGTCTTTTTGGTGTCAAAAAGGGGGAAAAGCCTCTTGTGCTGAGGAAAATGCATGTTTTTGTCGACCTGACATTTCAGGTGGCGTACGCTTGGCAATTTTTTTCTCTCTTTTTGCAGGGAATTTCAAGATACGATTGAAGGAAACAGACGACGGGTTGCACGGCGCCCTGCAGGCCTGGGACGACTTTGATCTGCTGTACGATACTCTGCACAAGTGGCTGAAGGAAACAGAGGCCAAAGTGAAAGACTGCGAGCTGAAATCCACCATAGAGGACAAGAGGAGTCAGCTGGAGAAATTCAAGGTAAAGGCGAGGTTCCATGAACTAACTTACTTGCTGTGGCGATCTCTTTTCTCACCTTTAGTGTGCTTCGGAGCATGGAACGTTTGCTTTTGTTGGTTTTCAAAAAAAAAACAAAACAAAAAAGGAATTACGTTTTCTCTTGTCCTTTTGAATGGATGTTCTTGCTAAAGCTTCTCTTCTTTTTCTTTCGCAAATTTAGTTTGGTGTGTTTGGTTTGTGCAACTTTTGTAGGAGCTGAAGTTTGGTGCTAGATGGAAGAAAAGTGACCTCAAAGTTCTCAGTAACAAAGCTCTGTCTGTGTCAGGCAGAAGCAAACCACGGAATACTCAGTCCCCGCCTGCAAATCGCACTTTGAGATCTGTTATGAGCTATCGGGTTGGTCTTGTTTTGCGACACTTGAGAGCCACCCAAATCATTGCAACAACTACCCCCTCCCTTCCACGCCCGATGTACAAACTCCAACGGAGGACCGAATGATTGATTGGTTTCATTTAGTGGAGCACAGTTCATAAAGGTTTTGGGATCTGGATGCAGAGATACTTTGTAAGACAATTGGACACTTGCGTGATTAGTTTCTGAATGGGTTGATGGCGACACAAACCACAGACCTGTATATGAAGCTTTGTGCCTGTGATTTGCATGTGCATTGGTGGAAACACGGTTGTGTTCTGCGGTCAGTGTCTTCTGTCTTCCAGTGAAAAGCTCAAATGCGAGAGGACAAGAGAAGCAGTACTATATATACGAGAAAATTCTCTTCTTTTCGACTTTGGTCTGGATCGCGTTGTTGTCTTGACAAAATGAACATGGGACTCTCTGTCAAAAAGCGTCCGTAGTCCGTAGTTTCTTGTGGTCAGCCCAGGCTTGTACTTAATTGTGGCAAGGAATTGTTCACAATGTTTGTGTTTTGATGCTGCAGGCAATGCAACAGGACGTAGCCTCGAAACAACCAGATTTTGAGAGTGTCAACGTCAAAGCCCAGGCTCTGCAAGTCGGAGAGGTGAAAATGCAGCAACAGGCTCAGCAACTGGTCAACAGATACCAAACTCTGGTTGACAGCGTGAAGGTATGATGCAGTGCACAGTGAACTATCTTTAACCACAAGCGGCTGCAAACTGCTATTCAGAGCCCTTTGCTGTTTGGAAGAATCATCGAAGTTTGAATTCTTTTTGTGTGCCATTTCAGGACGTACTTGGGAAATGGACTGACAACCTTGACGAACACCAACAATACATTTCGTCCCGAGATGCTTGCCAGAAGTGGCTGAATGAGCTGAGCAAGAAACTGAAGCAATGCAAAGACATGGGCGATGACAAACAGTCCCTGGAAGAAAAACAGAGCAACATTCAAGTAAGTTTTGGATGTCAGCGTATGAAGCTCAAGGCATTCACTTTGGTGAACTTCAAATTGACTTCGAGATTGTCCAACCAAAAAAAACCTGTTCTGAGAGAAAGCCCGTTTGATTCAGTGTCATTCGCGCAAGCAGTTCAGTTTGAGCTGCCGCATGTTTTCTCAAGACGTCATGTTGCAAGGCTTTTTGGTGCGCCACCACAGAGTGTAAGTTTTCCACAAAGATACTGAAGAAGACGCCCTGTGTTTCCAGGAGCTCCTGCAGGAGAAAGACGCGGGCGCCCCCAGGATCCACGAGGCGGTGGAGCGGGGAGAGAAACTGTTCCCTGATACGGCCGCCGAGGGACGCGATATCATCCGCCAAGAAATCAGGTCCGACTGCTGATGACAACTTTGATGTTTTTTGTGACACCAGCCTCATCGACAAAGGAGAAAAAAGGGGGCAGAAGAAGATGGCAGGGACGACAAGAATTTTGAAGATAGAGAATTAGATCATCAGCCCTGCCCCCCCCCAAAAAAAGAGAAAAACTTGTGCGACGAAGAATAGAAAACACACTGACCTGGACTTGGAAAAAGAAAATGCTTCGTTACAAATTCTTACAGAAACAGCCAACAGACACCTTTGATGTTTTATTCCAGATCCCTGCGGGAGAAGTGGGAGGGCTTCAGTGACGATCTGTCGGAGACGCAGCGGGAGCTGGAGGTGAACGCGCTGCAGTGGTCGTCGTTCGACGAGAGCGCCAAGTCCTTCCACAAGTGGGTCGGCGAGGCCGAGGCCAAGCTGAAACTGGACTCAGACCTCAAGGCCACACTGCCCGAGAAGAAACAACAGCTACAAAATCACAAGGTGCGAACCATTGCACTGCGCGTGTTGTGGGAGTTTATATGATATGGGACATAAAGCCTTGGTGCTTTCTTTTGGAGAACTGAGTTGCATTGTTGATTACATTCGTCAAATGTTCACAACAATAGCTTGAGCTTTCTTTACTTTCAAGTGTGTTCCAAAATCTGAATTAATTTAGATTCTTTACTTCCAGATCAATCATCAAGACATTTTGTCACACCAGCACCTGTTGGATTCGTTAGACGACAAAGCAAAAGAACTGGCGCAGTCTTCAAAAGACAAAGCGATTGCTAAGCTGATCACAGACCTGACGCATCAGTATAGCAACCTGTGTAAACAATCCCAAGAACTTCTGACCAAGTTTGAGACTGGTGTGGCTGAACATCAGCAGTACCAGGACAAGAGTCAGGAAACAGTGGAATGGACAGATGCTTGGAAGAGCAAGTTGTCTCCGTGCACAGATCACACAGGAGACAGATATGTGGTGCAAAATAAACTGGATCGTCTGCAGGAGTTGCAGGGTCAACAGAAAGACGGCGACAGTAAACTGAGCCACGTGTCAGAACTGAATGCTAAGACTCAAGTGAACACTTCCCCCGCCGGAATTGAAATACTCAAGAGAGAATTAGACTCTTTGAAATCTGATTGGGATGGAGCCAAAGGACAGGCAGAGGACTCAGCAGCTGCCCTACAAACCGCACTGCAGCGCTGGAAAGAGTTTGAGGAAACTCACGACGCAGTCAACAAGTGGTTGAAGGATATGGAACAAAGACTGAAGGATTTTGATCTGCGCTCCACGCTGGAGGAGAAACAAGAACAAGTAGAGAAACTCAAGTCAACGAAAGCTGAGATCGACGCATATCAGAGTGAAGTGGATCGGTTTACAGATTTGGCGCAAGGGTTGATGGAGAGCAGTGGAGATACGAAACTGAACACCCACATCAATCAAGCCACTATCAGATACCAAGCGCTTCAGGCCTCTATCAAGGTAAATAATTCCGACACTTTCTACTTTCGCGAAGCGAGATGTTTTGATCATGAAAATGTTCAGTGGGTACCCCCACCATCTCCTCTTTGGGCCCAATCCACGCTGGACGCGAGCATGCAAATTTGTGGGCAAATTCCTTTGATGTTGCTTGTATCCAGTGAAACCACTGCCATTTGCAACAGCAGGTTCCATTTACTCGTGTTTGCACCTGGCATCCAGTTTGGATTGGGGCCTTTTGTTGCGAAACGCAAACATTTGTTTCCACAGCAAGGAGAGGTTGCTTTCTTGCTGTTGATTCCAGCCTGTAACATTTTGAAAATATTATTTGCAGGATCTGATTAGTAAATGGGAGAAGTACGTCTCGGACCACGACCAGTACAGAGAAAGTTACGTGCACTTCACGCAGTGGGTCAGCGCCGCGAGAAAGAAACTCGAGTCCTGTAAAAGCGCCGCTCCTGCAGCTCAGCCGTCTGAACCCAACCCTCTCGAGGTTTGTCAAAGTCTGAAAACCACCAAAGCTGCACGAGTAGATCTACGCAATAATGCAATAATGTCTTGCCCTTTTGAAGATCACGAGCTGAAAGTCGGTCTGTCTCTCTCTGTCTCTCTCTCTCCCTCTCTGTCTCTCTGTATGTGTGTCATCCTCTTGCAGTTTGACAAAAGGGAAACTCCACGTGTATGTTCATGTTCATGTTCATTCAAAGACAGCACTTGTGGATGAATTATGTGGACTTGGACTATGGTCAGTTTGGCACTTTGTGTGTGAGACTTCATCCAGCTTCAAGTATTGTGTCCTCGCATTTCAGGTTTTGGTAGTAGAGAAGGAGCAGGGTTTGCAGAAGCTGAACGCAACGGTGGAACAGGGTGAGAAGCTGTATCCAGACACAGCAGCTCCAGGCCGGGACCAGATCCGACAACAGCTGCGCGTCGCCAAGGAGCTGTGGGACTCGCTCGTCGCTGATCTGTCCGACGCACAACACCAGGCCGAGGCCTCCGCTGCTCAGGTGAGGACGAAGCACTTGTTGTGGGGCACTATGCGTCATGGTATGTTCCGAGTAACGCCCAATCCACATGGACATGTGACGCGCCATGCCACGAAAAAAGGGTATCTCCTCTAAAATGCTACTGCTGCAGCAGCAGGTTGTGTGTGTGAACACCAGACAACAGTGGTTTCCATTTCCACACATGACATCACGTTACATCCCGCACTGTATCACGCAGCCTGTGTGGACACAGGGTAAGGGTTCGCCTGACCGTGCAGGCAACAGGGTTTGACCCAAAGTTTATCAGTGAACCATTGATGTGGCATCTCCCAAGTGCAGCCTACATAACACGGAAAACTTCTTTGCTGATTTCTGGACAGCGCCAAAAGCCCCCTCAAAAAACTGAATGAAACGAGAACATTTCCGACGCCACTGCCTTGGATGGAGTGTGTGATTTTTGTGATCACTTCCTGCAAGAATTTATCACAAGTTGTTCGATGTGATTGCAGTTGGCGGCTTTCACTGAGGGACGCGACCAACTGGAGAAGTGGATCCTGGAGATCAAGACGTCGCTCCAGACTGACGCAGAACTCAAAGACACGCTGCCCGAGAAGAGGTCACAGCTGCAAAGCAACAAGGTATCTTTGCTTTTGAATGTACGTGTGTCAATTTCCCAGCGTCTGTTTTGGAAAAACAGGTTTTGATTCAAGTGTTTGAGTTTCAAGAACTGGAAATTTGCTGAAGAATGAGAGAACAGAAAATGTTACTGGTTGATGATTATTTGCTGTTCTTTTTTCCAGGCTTTGTTGCAAGACGTCATGTCGCACAGAAGAATGGTGGACAGTGTCATTGATAAAGCCAAAGCTGTGGTGCAGTCGTCTGAGTCAAAGGAGATTTCACTCTATGTTACGGATACAACCGCGCAGTATGAATCCCACATCAATGACGCGAAGGTAAATGTTTTTGATCTCTTGCGCAGAACTGTCTTTTCTGCAACATGACGGCAAAACATCAGCAGCAATATGAGGCGCCATTTGTCAGATATCACCCTTTCTTTTGGCCTCTCAATTTGGCACGAACTGACAACTGTTTTTCACTGACGTTGGACCTGAAAAAAATCCCAGAAGGTGCATCTTGCACGGGTACGGCAGCTGATGGAATTGGATTCTTTTCAGGCTGCAATCGCGCGAAGTGAACAGAACGTGAGTGACCATGCGCAGTACCAGGACTCGTACAAGGCGGCCTCTGATTGGCTGAACGTTCAGCGAGACCGACTAAGCACGTGTTCTGAAGCCAGCGGTGACAAACACACCCTCATCAGCAAGCTGGACAGAGCCCAGGAACTTTTCAATTCACTGGCTGATGGTGGAGCAAAGATAGATGCCTGTGTGAAGAACTCAGAAGTGACCCTGCCCAACACGGGGGCAAATGGACAGGAGGCTATCAAACAAGAAATGGAAAGTCTGAAGCACAACTGGAGCCAACATCAAAGTCAGCTCACTGACTCGAAAGCGCAACTGGAAACTGCAATCAACGAGTGGAAGGTAAGTTATGCTTTTCAGGTTCCTGAAGGAAAGAAAAACATGTCGCGCAACACGTCAGGCCCAAGGGACGAACAAAATACCCTGTCGTGAACAGGAAGTCCTCTTTAAAGGATATGAGAGTCACAGAACAAATTCACACAACGAATTTTTTTTCAGCTGTTCGAAGAGAAGTACAACACCATTCTCAAGTGGCTGAAAGGTTCAGAGAAGAAAGTGAAAGAGTTTGGGCTGGTGTCCACTCTGGACGAAAAAGAGGACCAATTGAAGAAATGCCAGGTGAACATTCTCTTTTTCTTGCAATCTGCACGATAGCAGACCTTCAGATGAACTCTCAGTTCATTGTTCTTCTTGAAATGGTCATTATGTACTCAAACCGCTCCAACATTCGCAAACACGAAATTAATCTGGCCTTGTGTCTGGTAGGACGTTGTTACCGACGTTGAGCAACATGAAACTCCAATTGAAGAACTCTGCATTGACGAAGATGTAAGATGCACAAATGCAATACTTCGGTGGTGTCTTGATTTCTGAGTTCACCTATCTTCTTGATCTTTCTGCTGTGTGTTCTTTGGGTTCAAGCGTATCACATTTAGTTTCTAGTCTTGTGGTGAAATGTTTTCAAAAGGGATTTTTTTTTTGCTTTGGACCCGTGTGCTAGGTGTTTTTCTTTTTCTGTGTGTGGTTTTTCTTTTCTGGCACTTTTTGTGGTCATGCTTGTGTTAGATCTTTTGGTTTGCAGGCCACATTTGCGTCTGCTGCGTGAATGTGACATGTTTATGCTCAAGGTTTGGTGTTATTGTCATCGACTCCCTTGTGGCGTTGCCTCTGAGCTACTTTTCTGCTTCAACATAACAGTCAGCAAAAACTTCCAGTGTGAATTTAAAAAGTTTGATTGTGGTCTTTTCCGTCAGTTTGGAATTGGTTCCGCAAGGAACGTTTTCTATTTGCAGAGAATTTAGTTTGTTTGTCTTTGCCGAACATCTCTGTGCAGTTTCTGTTGGTTCAACAAGGGGCATTTTCTGTTTCTGTTGCAGAGATTACTGTCGGGAGTGAAAGCGGAGGCGCCTGCAGTGGAGAAGCTAGACGACCAGGCGCAGAGCACGGCAGAACCGCGCGCGATGACGTCATCAGCTCAGCTGGCGTCCAGATACACCGCTCTACTCAACAGCGCCAAGGTTCGTGTGGGAGGGTGTTCCAGTTTCTGGTCACCCAGCGAAATTTACGGACCCGTGAACAGACTTGGAATAATTTTCTGAGTCAGTCCCCCCCGAAATAGTTGTGCAACGGAATTCAATAAAAAATCAGGCATGCCTAAGTTATTGGCAGGACAAACGTTAATGAATACAACACGAAACTAAACTGTTCGCGCCATATATTTTTGGTAGGAGTTGCTGAAGAAATGTGGAAAGAATGTGGTGGATCACAAGGAATACAAGGAGAAATACAACAACGCTGAGAACGGCATCAGGGCGCTGAAGGAGAAATACACCCAGTGTGCAGCGCTCTCCAACTCCAAAGATGATCTGGAGGCCAAACAGAACATAACACAGGTATGTTTTACACAGCACAGTGAAACTTGATGTTCTTGGAATTTTCTCTGAGGATTGGAGAATGGAGTTGGTTGACCACATGTGAATTCCTTTGTGCGTTGTAGGAGCTGGTCAACAGCAAGGACGAGAATCAGACTGTTATCAACGAAGCTGTTGAAGCTGGGGAGAAGCTGTATCCGAACACAGCGGCGGACGGGCGCGAGATCATCCGACAAGAGCTACGCAAACTCAAGGTATGTGCTGCTGGAGGATTTGTGTTTTCACATTGGACTCAATGAAGAGTTGAATCGCTGCTGTGTCTTGTGTATAAGCGCTCTGGAAAAAAAATGCAGCATGGTTTCTACAGCTGTGTTCACACTGGACGTATTGAGCAGTTCATATGCGCGCCTTTTCAGTCAGTGCATTTTCCTGGACTCGCTTCAATTCAAAAACTTGAAACTGTTTTGAACATCTGTTTTGCACAGGCTGACTGGGATGATGCCTACGATAATGTGTTGTCGTCACAACGCCAGCTGGAGGTCAGCCTGGTGCAGTGGACGTCATTCGAGGACAGTTACAATCAGCTCGAGCAGTGGATGAAAACAACAGAAATCCAGTTTTCGGATATTTTGCCTTTGCACAACACTCTGGAGGAGAAGAAAACTCAACTCAACACGTACAAGGTGGGGACTGTAGAACGAATGAATTTTGTGACGGTCATTTGGAACAGAAAGGCTGAAAGTGGGTGTCTTTACACAGATGCGTCATTTCCTCTGACAATGACTGTCACATTCTTTTCACAGAACCTGCTGCAGGACGTGTTATCGTATGAACGGGTGATCGACAACACCATGGAGAAAGCGCAGACATTGTCCGGTGGGAGCACCGATCCCAGACTCAAGGCCAACATGGAGGACATCAAGAAAAATTACGGCAAACTTCAGGAATTTGCAAAGGTAAAAATGTAACTTTTCTCATTCCTTTTGTAACAGGAGAATGAAAAACCTGAAACAAGTTTCTGACTTGTTGGTTCTCGTGTCATTTTAGGAACGGGTGTCAAAATATGAAAATATTGTCAAGGACCATCAGGACTACTCCTCGGTCTACGGTGACACTCTGGAGTGGGTCAGTGGGCTGAAGGAGAAAGTGTCAGCATGCGCTGATGTGTCGGGTGACAAGCCCACGGTGCAGACCAGGCTGGACAAACTGCAGGTCAGTTGTTGCTGGATTTTGTTGCTTTTGAACACAACTAGCTTTCAACTCGCATGATGCCTGCTGTTTATCAACGCTTGACAACAATGAAAGATTCACAGTTACACTGGCTTGATTAGTGCATACAAACGGAATGGCTTTTACATTGTTTTTCAAATGACATTTTCCACATAACCTTGAAGGACTACGTAAGTTTCTGTGACACAGTGTGTCTTGTGGTAGGCAGCAGTAGTTTTAGGGTGGTGTTAGATTTTCATCGTGGGCTGCTGAAGCAAACGCTGAGCTGCGTTAGCAAGCGCGTGAAGTTGTGGATACTTGTTTGTTGTTCTTGTGTGGTGGTATATATTCATTTGTTCTTGATCTGGAAATTCTCTCCTTTTTTCGACAAAAATGGTTTTAAAATGGTGATGAAACCAAAAGAAAGGCAACAAAAAAATTGAACTCCGCAAACTTTGTTGAGAAGGGTCAACGAATACATGACTGAAATGCTCCTTGTTGAAAACTTCAGGATGTCATCACCCTGAAAGAAGAAGGTGAACCGAAGATCTCGGAGGTGATTGGCCGCAGTGAAGCCGTCGTACCCAACACAGCTGATCCTGGAAAAGAAATCATCGCGCGAGAGTTGGAGGCTCTGAAGGTTAACTGGGAGGCGTTCCTGGACAATCTTGTGCAGGTTCGTGTTGCTCTCAGTTTTTTGTTCCAAGAATCAAACCTGAAAATAGCTTGGGCGCTCAACTGTGGTCTCTCCGAGTATGGACCAGCGAGGGACTTGCCAGTGTGTTCATGTTGAATGTTTGGTTGTCTAAGTTTCTAACAAAACAAACGAAAAATTTGCAATTGATATCGTTTGTTTTTCCAGACCAATGAACAACTTGAAACGACTATCAGCCAGTGGGGCGAGTTTGAGGCACTGTTGGACAGCAACGTTGCCTGGTTGAAAGATTCTGAGCTGAAGCTGAAAGACGTTGATCTCAAGTCCACGCTTCCCGAAAAGACAGAACAGCATGAGAAGATCAGGGTAAGTCAGTTCACACAGGACGCATGCAAATTTGAGGGCAAGTCCTCATGAAAATCCCAAGCACATCCTTCACAACAATGGGATCCATTTTACGGGGCCCAAGGTGTCAGTTCAAAGGAAAACGTACTTTTGGCTTTCTACTTTTATGTGCTGTGCTTCAGTAGTGTTCCAGGAACAAGATTACCGGTATCAATGCTTTGTGTTTCTTTCCTTTCAGTCGGCCTGCGAATCATTGCAAGGTGAACAGGCAAAAATAGACGAGTTGTCAGACAAAGCACAGGACGTCGCCAAGGATTCAGGAGACGGAAAAGTGACCAGTCAAGCATCTCAGCTGGCGTCCAGATATCAGACTGCGTTGGTAAATGCCAAGGTACGTCGAACGTCTGCAATTCTCGCACAAGCTGGGTGTAGACTACCCACCACCAGGACCTTTTCACCTTGGATTTCACCTTGGTCATAATGTTGGATGCATGGGGCCTTTTTGCTGAGATGAAGGCACGTGCTGAATGGAGAACATGGCTTCGTCAACCTATAACCAGCCAAAACAAGACAAGTCGCCAAATTATGCTGTTGTGTTTGAAACTTCGAAGCAAAATTTTTCTGTTGTGCAAAAAATCCATGTTGGTGATATTTCAGGACCTGGAGAAGCGGTGGCAGCAGTACGTTACAGACCACGAGTCCTACGAGCAGAAGTACCACGACTGCGACGCCTGGATCACAGACCTGCAGCACCGACTCGAATCCTGCGCCAGCAGCGATGGAGACAAATTTGCCATCCAAAGCAAACTCGACAAACTGCAGGTGTGTTTCTCTAGCTAACGCACAAGTCACTCATGTAGTCGTTAGGCCCAATCCACACTGGACGCGCGCGCGCAAATTCACATCAACAGGTTTCACTTGTTTGCGTTGCGCGTCCAGTGTGGATTAGGCCTGATGTATTTATTTCAATTCTCCGACTTTGAGCGTGACTTTTACAATTTATTATGATGCCTGCAACACAAATTTGAGATGCTTCCCGCCCTTTTTGAAAAGTGTCAATTTCGAACCCCACCTCCTTCTTGCGATTTTCAGTCAAGCTAACGAGAGATTTTTTTCTGCAAAATAAAATGGACATTTTCTTTGTTTTGTGGTCTCGTCATCCATAACGTTTGGTTCAAATTTGGACTGGTTATTTTTTGCAGGAGCTGCTCAGTATGAAAGACGAGGGATTCGAGAAGTTGCAGCAGACAGTGAGTCCCTCGCAGCAGGTTCTGCCCAACACCGCGGCTCGGGGCAAAGACGAAATCCGCGCCGACATACAGAGACTGCAAAAGGCCTGGGACAGCTTGTTCGAAAACGTCAACTCCGCCAAGGTAGAGCAATGTAGAAACAAAATTTTGAATTTGCTTGATCACACTTGTCCAATAGGCCAGGCTGGCCTCCTGGACTTAATTCATTTCCACACTTCTTCCGAAATTGTTGTGTTTGTCAACTCTGGTTTGAATCTTGTTTCTCACAGTGGAAAATGAACTTTTCAGGTTTCCTTGGAGAACTCATTGGCCGAGTGGGAACTGTATGATGAAGCTGTGGACAAGCTGTCGAAGTGAGATC
>JAAUYG010218711.1_pt1 | contig 20010 bp, 13 predicted proteins | sample 7278091 | NCBI WGS metagenome assembly JAAUYG01 (sample SAMN14350201, study PRJNA611818) | marine sediment metagenome | isolation source: surface marine sediment (0.6m) | place: French Polynesia: Moorea | collected 2018-08
GTGGGTTATGATGTGACCACGGATGCATGCTCTTACTGATGGGGCATGCATCAGTGGCCGCACCTGAGCAGAAGTCATTCCGAGGAATGACTCGGGCCGCGACTCAGAAATGTCAAGCGAAGCGAGACATTTCTGCGTAGCGGCCCGAGTCATTCCTCGGAATGACTTCTGCTCAGGTGCGGCCACTGATGCATGCCCCATCAGTAAGAGCATGCATCCGTGGTCACATCATAACCCACGAGCATATAACCTTCCCATGGGGTGTATTAACACGTAACACTCAGGTCTGGTTAGAGTATCTCATAACCGTCCCATGCCTACCTCGTCTGGCACATACGCCAGTTCCATATTTCCATCGAATCGTGTATCCCCCATGACATTATCAATTAAACTCATTAAAGGCAAGACGTCATTTCCCGGTATCGTCAAATTGTCTAGTTTTCATCGATACCTTTATAATACTGATTTTCAATCAACATCCGATTCGTCAAGCTTTGGAAATGTCGTCTGCATCCATATGTCTTCATATACATGTACTTGAACATTGAGTTATACCAAAAAATAAAAACGCATGCCCCACTGATAGGGGTCCGTTCTATTCAAAGTACCGATATCCACGATATTTTCGATTTCTCCTCTGTGTCTTTAATGGATCGATCTCGAGATATCTTTCGGAGACTAAGATATGATGAGGTGTCTCAATAAGGTAGAATGTGTTGTGTAGTCATTACAATATCACAACGGTGTCCCTACTACTTTATACATACATTGCTACCAAAGCCATGGATGACATCTGGAGACTTAGAATCACTTATATACCATGCCTTCGGGCTTATAGGAATAGCCCTAGGCAATGTCTTCGCGGGGAGTTGGGGGTAAATAATATTGTTCTTCTAGGAAGTGGAAGTATTACATTAACGTGAGTAGCTCCGTATAAAAGTATGAGCAAAGGCAGACTTAAATGAACAGTCACAATAAAATCATATTAATGGTATTTCTGATAAGACGCAAAACGAAAGCACGATAATCTTTTTTTTTTTTTTTTTGCATGGCAGCACTGACCCGCATAATATATTTCATGTCATCGCAGTGTGCAGAGAAGCGACCCAGCTGCAGATAAAAAGCCGTTTAAGAAGTGAAAGTGCTCGGTAATACGCTGTAAATGATAACCCGCACTGCCACGCAGGGGAAAGGTTTATGTGAATCTGAAGGCTATCATGTTAACAGATGGAAGCAGCGAGAACAAGAGGCCATGTGTGTGTGCCCTGTCGGTAGCTTGCCGTCAATGATTTTGCCTGGAAGCAGGTAATTACTTCCTTGTTCTGGTGTGAGTGATAAATGTTCAGGAAAGAAAAACAGCGAACGCTAATAGCCGGCTACAATTTCTACCTAAAGAACACAGGTTTTTAGAGAATAAAAATAAATAAATAAATAAATAAATAAATAAATAAATAAATAAAGAAATAAATAAATACACGATAACGGTCACGATAAAGGTCAGTATACTGAACAGGGAAAATGATGTGTTGAATCAAATATAAGTTTAAGAACAAAAGTTTCGAAAAACATAACCATACTCCCCTAGCTCAATGACGCTGACACATTAACAGTTGCCGTAAGATCAATGGTGTTAAGACCCCTTGGTGCAATTTCAAAAGAACAGCCAAACTTTCTACAGTCCCGAGTTTCTGTCTCTCGGTTAATAGCATGATCTAAAACGTCGCGGCAGATCTTAAACGAACAAACAACCCTCCCTGTTGTTTATAAAGTGCCCCTACCCCCCCCCCCCAAAAAAAAAAAAACAACAAACAAACAAACAAACAAAAAAAAAGACCACTTTATTTTCTCCGGACAAGACTATCCCGATTGTATGTCACGTGTGTTAAGTCATTTAAGTTTGGAGAAAAATTGAGGCGCTTTAAATATGTAAACGTGAATCAGTCAGCATGAATCAAGCAATCTACTAATTGGTCAGAAGAGGTGTTTAATGTTATTTAGGTTAGTAAAAATGTACGCATGGTCCACATACATTATGGTATTATATACCTGCAAAAAATTCCGTGTACTTTACCATTGGAGCGATCGTGCAAATATATAACTATATTGAACGATGACCTTTGCTATATGGCACTGTGACCCCAACCCGGCTTTTCAACCAATAACAGAGGCGCCTGTGCTCTATATTTATTTTGTTTATTTCGTGTGCCTTACTAAGGTCTGGACAGTCGTTATATGCCCTGCAGGCATGGCAATGAAGACATTCCATGCAAATGCGGTGTCAAAATGGTCTCTTCTACGTAGTACCGATCCATTTCTAGATTGCTTTTGGTGAACTGACAGGAAAATGACGATAAAAACTACCCTTGATAGTTACTGCACTAGTTCCTTCAATAGTAGTAGTAGTAGTAGTAGTAGTAGTAGTAGTAGTAGTAGTAGTAGTAGTAGTAGTAGTAGTAGTAGTAGTAGTAGTAGTAGCAGTAGTAGTAGTAGTACTCAATCCTCTTTGGCCAACCTACATTTTAGTGGGATTCGGCCCACTTTAGCTAACTTTCAGCAGTAGTGGGACTCGGTCAGGTGTAGCCAACCCTCAGTTACAGTAGGACTCAGCCCACTTCATCCCTACATTGAGCAGTGATGGTACTCAGCCACTTTAGGCAATTCTGGTGGTTTTACTCAGCAACAAGAGGCCCCGGGGCCTTGGTGCACTGCTTGGTCACTTCCCAGACAGGAAAAAAGCTAGGTTTAAATGCCTACCGGGCATGAAGCTACTAACGGTAAATAGCTACGTAGCCACTCTCATAATGCTGTCAAAATTCTGAAATGCACTGAATTACTTCAGAATGACCTTAAACACACTTTAAGATTTACCTTTCAAGGTCACCAAAGTCAAATGTAACCATACTATTGGACTGCCCATATATGATTTCCTATTAAGGTTTACAAGTACCTTTGTGACATATAAAGTTTTCCAAGTCTCAGTGACCTTGACTTTGACCTTTCAAGGTTACCCAAGTTGAAATGTGAAGGTGCTGTTGGGATCTGCATATGTGATTATCTATTGGTGTCTAATAGTAACACATGGTCTACAGCAAATGTCGGCTCCTTTACGAGACATAAGCCTTTGCAATTGGAGTGACCCTGACAGTGGCCTTGCAAGTTCACGAAAGTCAAATTCAATTGCGCCATTGGACCATACATATTTTCCTAGTAATGTTTAATAGTAACAGTTGGCCTAAATCTGCTCTTTAATGATACATGAAGCTTCGAAATCTGAGTGACCTTGACTCCGACCTATCAAGATCACTAAGGTCAAATGTAATTGCACGAATGGACTGCCTATATACTAGTATGCCTTCCTATTAATGTTATATAGTAACATATGGACTAACATATTCTCCTTTACGAGATATAATGCTTCAACATCTGAGTGATCTTGACTTTGAAACTTCAATGTCACTTAGGGTCAAATGTGTGAGCGTCTTTGGACTCCCCATATATGCTTTCTTGTTAATATTTATTAGTAACATATGGCCTAACGCAGGTACTTAATCATGTTAATGAGATATGGGCTTTCAAAATCTGAGTGACCTTGACATAAATCTTTAAATGTCACTAACGTCAAATGTAATTGTATCAATGGACTCCCCATACATGCTTTCCTATTTATGTTTAATAGTAATATATGGCCCAACTCCCCTCACAAGATATATGGCTTCGAAATCTGAGTGACCTTGACTTTGCCAACGGTTTTCGAGTTACCGTCCAAGTGCAGACGATGTTGAACACTACGAGGTCAAAGGTGCTTGATATGCTTAATGCTAGTACTTCTGGGTCGCAAATTTATAGCTGTTTTTGCTCTACCATTAACCACTTCTGAGGCATTGGAATGTTTCCATTTTCCTATTGGTCACAATGTAAAATTTCAATGTTAAAGAATAGGGGAAATTCAATTTTGTGTGAACTGTGAAAGGGAAGTCCTTTGAAAGATCGTTAAAAAAACATAACTACAGAATGAATAAATGTTGGAATCGTATCTTTAGTAAATTCACAATTTCACTGAGTGGTCCCCGGATGACCTGGCACACTATGAGGTTAAAGCTATATATGTTCCACTTGCACCTCCGGGTCCAAACTTTGTCGTCAAACTCGTGTCGCCATCTGATCAGCCAATTTTAAGAGGTGCCCATTTTCCTATTGGCCGCAATGTTATATATCATTTTTTTTTAAATTTTAAATTTCAAAATTCCAAGGAGAAGATTTTATAAGGGGACACGAGAAGGTGTAGTTGGAAAAGAACCATAACCATGAGAGAAGTAGCGGTTTGAAAAGTCTCTCTTGATATGATCCTTTGTTGAGATTCCAAAGGTTTTTCTTCTATAATTTTGTGAAAGGCAAAATTTCGTAACGCAACTTTGTAAAGGTATCCATACAACCCCAGCCTCACAAAAACGTGTTTTTTGCACCCGTTTAAGAACTGTGGGAGGAATATCAAATTTGAAATGGTCACTCCCATAACGTTCTCTGGGGAAAATATTTCACAGAGGGCGATGGATGGGTGACGACGACGCACAACTGACGCGTGCGACATAGCATTTGCTCTGCCGACATGGGCAATGAGATTCAATGAGTGAGTGAGTGAGTCAGTGAGCGAGTGAGTCAACGCGTGACTTAATAATTTGGTGAGTGAGTGCATGCTAACTAACTGACTGACTGACTGAGTAACTGAGTAACTAACAAAACATCAATACACAAGTCAACTGCACATAAGCACATTAAAAATGTGATGTTTCGACATTTAAAGCACCTTCGATTTATTTTGCAGGAACAATGTGCAAGGAAAAACTTCCGAGTCCAAGAAGGGGATTTACTTGGTATGCACTACAAAACGCTCTCTGGTGCCATGTACATTACTGGAGTGGTGCCATTTGAGTCAACCAATCAAGTGAGCCCTTTGTGCTGCAACCTGCAACCAAGCAACCTATCACGTATAATCAATGCTGGTATGGCCGATGACGACATGCACGATGGCTATGTTTTGAATGGCACCACAGATATCAAGAAGAGAGTTCCAGCTTTGTTGGCGAACGTTGTAATTATAAAGGAGTGATTGTCCAAAGGGAGTGACATTTAAAAGTCTGAAATAGTAGCTCAATTTTGTAGCAACAAAAGTATTCATGCTATCGTAACGAATAAAATGTAAATTGTTGAAAATAAAAAAGGAATAAAATGCTTGGTTCAATTAATTAATTGTATTGGTGGAGAAAAGCAAGAGTAGTAATACACCATGTATAGGTACATCAGGATATATATAGACCAAATGGATATGGACCAAAACTGGACAAAACTATTACATTTCACATCATCGTTAGACAATAAACAGTGACAAAATGAAATGGGTAACTACATGTATGTAAATTAGATCGAATCCCACTGCTAGAAGCAAGAGATAAGTGGACATGTTATGTTCTCTAACGAATCCAGTTTCTAGTATATAGAGATGGGGCTGGGCTGGGTATACGGCGTTATAAATATATAGCATTTGTGGGAACCTTATGATCAATATTAGATGTGCAGTCATTAAAATATTCAAGAAGATTGTTAACAGTTGATTTCGTAGGGACAAACCCATACTGAATCTTTGGTATGATACAATTTGTTAGCATATAATCCAATTGTTGTGACCGTATAATTCTCTCCAAAACTCTACTTGCTGTTGATGTCAAGCTGACTGGTCCGTAGTTTGATGCGCATTCTGTATCACCTTTCTTATGTAGTGGAACTATGAATGCTCTCTTTAATATAAAATATTAAATCGGATACTAGCCACAAATTCTTTCTTGAAAATGTGCAAAATAACAAATTCTTCTCTGTGCACATTTTGTAAAGTCGATCAAGAAACAGTTGAACATCTCTTTTGATACTGCACAGTTATTAGAAAATTCTGGGTTGATATTTCTACTGGTCTGTGGCCATATATTGATTTGTCAATGTTCTTAAATTGCAAAATTATTATATTATTTTGGGAATTACAGATACAACACAAAAGGCCCCAAAATGTAAAAATAGAGATCTTGAGAGAGAGACACATTGCATAAGAAACCTTCCCATTTTCTAACACACTTTCAAAATCGTTTTCCTGTCAAGGCATTTTTCAAAATTTGGTCAAGATCAAGATACATTTTTACACCTTGATATATATACATGTAGGAATGTATGCCGTAACCGCTGGATCATATGGTATATGATCATGTTGTTGTCGATGATTATGATGATGATGAGGAGGGGGATGAATAGGGGGAGGAGGAGGAGGAGGAGGAGAGAAGTCGTCGTCATTATCATCGGCCTTCCTACTGCCCTTTCGAAATAGCCTTCCTGTTATAGGAGCTTGGATTTTGCCAATGTGCCTTACTGTGTGTGAACGGGACGTGTCTACATTAAAATTCCCAAGAGAGGCTGGAGGTCAAACCTAACTCGAGATAGATTGCACAAGTTAATGTTTATACGCACTGAGGGAACAGATACTAAAGAGCAATGGATCAGTGGTGCATGGTTGAATAGAGATTAAATTCTACTGAACTACTATTCCGATAATACTATTTTAGCAGTGAGCGTGTGGGAATTTTCTTAGCATGAAATATTTGTTCTTTTTCATTGATCTTTGTTCAGTATTCACCCATGAAAACTGTAAATTCGAATGCATATTTTAGGCCAACTGAATGACTAAATTACAAAAGTAAACTAGCTAGCCGGCAGGCCCTTAGCTATAACCTGATAAGTTAGGTCCCAGCGGAAATAACGATATACGGTGATAAGAAAAAGCCTAAGACTCAAAATATCAAATCATGGATTTTATAACAAAACATGAGACACTCAAGTATAAAAAAACAACACAAGAAGAACTGACATTACAGGATATCGTCTTCATGAAACAAAGTAAAAAGACACCAAATTAAAAAAAATAACATTTTGTCCAAGATGTATATGCAACAGCTATGGAAATAACTGAATAGAGATCTAGCACAGCGGCAGCGCAATATAAATTTTACGGAGATACACTGAAGAAAACCTCTGAATTCAATACAAGCACCACCAGTTGCCCGTAGTGACTAGGAATAACCCCAATCTAACAGCCGTTAATATGCTGATGGCACGCCGATCCATCTTGGCAATTGATAGGAACCAACATTCTGTGTATAGCAATGAACCACACAAACATTGGCATACATATAGTCTTATGTACATCTGTATCGCAGTATTTGCAATGCACGACCCCAAGTTAGGACTACAAGACCACATGGTCCAGTTCCTGTGGGTGGTCTTAACGAGAGGCACTACTGTACACACAGATATCGGAGAGCCATTTCAAACCTCCCGTTCCACTCAATCAATTTAGATCGCTCATGGAGAGACCTATCACTTGCCCTACAGTATCGAGCCAACGCAGCGCCTCAGTGGTGGCCGCCAGAGGGTTCGAACCCACCATCACAGAATGTGAACATGGACTTGAGGCATCCTTTCTCCAGATGACAGTTACCCACACTGGAATTCGACTGGAAGGACAAAGACAGACACAAATTAAAAAGTAACTATAATCTTGAAATGGGGTGGGGTAGTTTATTGTCAAAGAACATTTAACCAAAAACTCAGGGTTGGATTTTCAAAAAACATTGCACTTATCACCTTTAACTTCCGTTCATTATTATGGTTGAGCCCGGGTGGTTGGATAACATTTATGTTGGATTAAATATATTTGACCACTCCATTCCTAATGTCATTAGAGCTACACCAAACAGCAGCACGATCTACATACCTTACTGTCTATACATAACTTTTTGACTGTTTGTTATGTTACTCTTTTTGATTTGGTTTATTTCATTTGTTTATTTTTGTAAAATTTCGCTAAAACTGAAATATGCCAAGATAAAGTTTCATGACTAACGCACCCAGTGTTCCCAAGTACGGATCTGCATCATAAGGGCCGCTCCGGGGTTGTCGGGAAATTTTGCTCTCGTTTGACAAAGTCCGTACAGCGTGTAGTTAGCGGATATGACGTTACTGCCCACCATGTACTCCAGGAATGAGAAGAGAGAGTTGACGGCCACGCGGGTTGGAAGGTCGCACACGTAGTTTCCTATGAAGGCAATGCTGAGAATACGATAGTTCCACCTGTAAGCCAGAGTGCATAAGTCAAGTGCATGTTACAATAAGGGCGGAGACAAAACGATGCCCCCATCAGACACGTTGTGTAAGTTTGCTCTTATAGAGACAGAAAAATGTTAATAATCAAAGTCCAGAAATATTCTCTCACAGTCTTATTTAATGAGGCCCCACTGCCATTATAAGATTTCGTAAACATATCTGAACTACTTAGTAACAGTAACAGTGTCGGGGTAAACCACATTCTTTACTGCACACACCACGGCGAGGCCTTACTGTAGCGAATGCGGATATCTATATGGCGATGACAGGCCTGAATGTCACAATAAAACTTCAGGTAAGGAGATGTCATACACAATGGTCATCCACCACATGTACATGTAAATATGCTGAATAAATTCAATAAGCAACTTCAGTCTTTGTAACACTGTGAAATTGGTCACACTGTGCTTTAAAATATTATTAACGTAGTACACTGGCACGTCTAAAATATATATGTCACGTACTTCTTTAACATGCTTAAAATGCTACTTATTAATGCTAGTTGTTACTTTGATTTTAAATCTCGTTTCTTAAAATTATGCAAGCTTCACCTTGTTTTACGTTCGGTTTAAGCCTCTGGCTTCTGTACCGCGCCTGAATAATTGGCTTCTGTTTATAGTATTGTATACTTTCTACTTTATTTTGACCACATAACCTATCTTAAGATTAGAAAAAGGACATTTTTGCACGGCATTACTCTATAAGCTTTACGTATTTTATGCCTTTAAAGCATAGTGTCGCCCCTACGACTAATTTAATGCTGTGGAAATATACAATACAAGCACATGAACACGGACAATCGGAGCTTCTGTTGTTGGCTGAGAACCTTGGCAGGGTCCTTGTGCAGTATGAAAAGGTCCATGTTGAACATAGCCACATCATGTGTATATTGTACGGTCGCTCCAACGGTAGAGGATACGGAAATTATTCCGGGATATAATTATTTATCTTCATATTTGGGAAAGTTCCTTATTGTTGTCATCTACGACTCATACCTGATTCGTACAAAAGGATTTATTTCATTTTCATCTCTTACTACTAGTACTGCATAACGAGGACTCACGTCTTGGCCGCGGACCCGACTATTTTGTATCCCCGTCCTTCATACACCACCCCGTCATCTCCGATCAGGTAGTTGTATGCTATATCCGCCCACCACTCTGATGGAAGACAACCCCATTATTAAAATGGAAACGCCAAGTACATGTATAAGCTGTCCATGGATTAAATTTCACACAATATGTATATGTGCATTTCGTATTATAAGATTGGAACGATTTTAGTTAATATTGTATAACAGTGTGATGTGTTAGATGTCACATTTGGTAGGCTACTTATATGCACTGATACCAATGCTCATGATGATGAAATCTTAGGCATTGTGTCTGCGGTGTATGACACCAGCTGAGGTACATATATAGCGGTAATGACCGGTCTTGGTAAGAGTAACTCCATATGTCAAAGCTCTATACCACGAATTGTGGTAAAACGTACTACTTGGAAAGAGACACATGAGAAAGTGTGTGGTGACCATTGCATTGGATCTTATTGTTGCAAGGAGCATCATTTAGAATCACAATTCATGGTTAGAGCCAGAATTCTATATATTGCCATATAACTTCAGCTAGAAAAAATATTTTGCACACAAACCGTTCTTATACGGAATGGGATTATATAAGGAATATTTCTATTCCTTTAAGGCATAGAAATATTCGTCATATACTCTATTCCTTATATTATAAGGAATGCGGGATAGAAAAAGCTACACTTCTAATAGTTGGTATTGCACAATTATAGCACCTATTTTACTGTATCGCATTTACAGTGTTACCATGTAATGCGGTTATGCACAGTATTGTGCTTCATGTGTTATATAATTAGTGAAATCCAAAGCTGATGGTTGCAAACAATAAACTCTTATCTCTTATCTCCTATAAATGGCGGTTATGGAATGAGACAAGAAGCGGGCTGCCCTGTGAGAATTACCAAAGAGAAAAGCCTGGCAGTGACCTGACGTCATGCGGTTCCCGGCTACGGAACATTATGGCCGCGTGTACTGTCCCCCCGCCCAACTTTATACTGTAATGTTTATAGCTCTGTTTATGGTTTTCTGTGTGTTGGAATCAACTACATTTTCCAACGTTACAAACCTAACATTACTGTATTCAATGGGTGAAATATATTTTTCTCAAAAATCGCTACAGGTATGCTTTTGACATAAAGAAACAAATTCATACAAAATAGTATTCTTTGTATTGCGTACTAATATACCAATACCATTGCTTCTGTTTATACATATAAATTGTAGACTTATATCTGCATGAACCAATGCATGGATACGGGCGAATAAAACTACCCACTAGAGGTTGAGTTTAGCCAACACGTAACTATGCACGAGGCTACCACATTCCCTGGACCACGTGGTCCAAAAACTCGCAGTGCGACAAGGTACTCCTAAGAACTCCTCGACTGTTTTCGGCATGCGTAACATGTCTCGTGTGTATGGGATCCACTGATACGTAGCAGTTGACCACATCCTCTGCCGGAAATGAAAGTTTACTTAATAACAAAAGTTGCTCTTCCTTATACACCCGAGGCCAGTTTGCCTCGAAAATAACCAAGGTGTACCGAGTGCTCCTAAGTACTCACCCCGGTGAAGGTTTTGTACGAAGCGTACAGATTCGCAGCATTCCTCCGTCAGGTGGCAGTGCTGTAGCTGTGCAGTGTGGAAGATGACGACGGTGCTTACAGGCAACATGAGCCTCTCAACCGGCCCGTGATCGTGCCTAAAATCCTTGGCCCCCCAGCCACTCCGGGAAATCATTTTGAACAGGCCGCTGTCTGGGTGTTACACAGGCATAAAGTAATCTGTAGTTGATTTATTCAAAGTGAAATTGAGAGGTTGCTCTAACACCTTTAGTAGCAGCACTTTCTTGAAACTAAATTTGAACATGAATACCCATTCGCTTTGGGCTATAAGATCTACATAAAGTGCATGCGCCATGTGTATAGAGTGATGTTTTGAACTCAAAGCAAATTTTTCGTTTCTTTCTCGTTAAATTTTCTTCCTTGAATGAACAACATGAGCTGTCTAGTTCCATTTAGGTGAGTTCACCACAGTAAAACAAAGATAAATGAGAAAAATATTTAAATTTGTGTCTTTAGCAAACATTGCTGTATGTACATTGTGCATGCAGAAATCCAGAAAAGGTAACAAGTGCCCCATGTGGACCTTGGCGTTTTTAGCTAATATTCTACATCATAGAAGTAAAACCACCCAAAGTAAGTAAGCTTAAGTAGAATTCTGAATATCCGCAAGTGTATTGAATGACCCTAAGAGGACTTTTACACACCTAGGCCAAAAGTGCCCAATATCTATAAAGTTCCCTTTATGGCGAAATTTTGCAATTGCTCATTTCACTCTATGATCAGCCTCTTAGGAAAATCTGCAAGAGCACTGACAGACCTCAACATGACCTTGATATGTCCAAATTCAAACGAACGCCCTGTGTGTTGTGCCATTACTCTCTAAGGGCCACAAATTTCACCCCTTTCGGTCTACGATCACTTAGCAATTACTCTTTTTTTCAAGAGAATTTGAACCTTTTTTCTCTCAGAATTGGAAATCGTCATTTTTATTTCATAGAGACATTAAACTGCTTAACTCGCAATGACGCGGCTCGAGTGTTCACACTATCACTGCAACGTTAATCCTGTGTGCTAAGCCATTTGTTGTGAATATATACTTTCATGACATCGGTCACGAAAACACACATTGTGGGGTTCCCATGTACCTGAAAACGAATCACCAAGTAAACAAAATCCCTTTCTAAAACCTTGCATGGGAAGCTGTTTTGTTGCTAAATTTTTGGCTTGAGTTCGAAGTCACTTGAAAAGCCCCACCTATAACATGTATAACCAAGCTGTTAATATATTCATGACAACGGGAGGCGCGTCATGACTGTCTATGCTGCATGTTAAATATGGACATCGAATACTGCCAAAAGAAAAGAAAAGAAATGTCAACTTCCTCCTACGAGATGGTCCCCCCTAGAAAGCACTGTCACACGGTGTAGACGTGGATTTAAAGGTCCTTACAAGGCGGAACTAGGACAACATAATAAAATTTCTACTACCCGGTGAAGTGCCTTCATATTACATATTACAAGTACTTATAGGAGTGTATGTCATCCGTCGGCACAGAGGAAATGCTAACACTGCCAGACATGTATTGATGTACACATTACATCAACACATGTATTGATGTAATACTATTTATTGCAAGTTAGGGGCAAACAGATCCACAGTTCTGTAACCCGGAAGTCCCATGTACATGAGTGCGGCCTAAACAGTTCACCTGACAGATCACATCCGGCGATAGCTATGTATTTATGCATCTATGCAAATTCTGTGCCATGGAAACGTTATTGTCGTGTGTGCCGCGCCCCTGTACACGAATGCTCGAGACATTGCCCGCACCACAATAGATCCCCACCTGGCACATAATATCTTAGATATTACATGTAAGTGACTTCATTTAACGGCGCTGTTGATATTATTTAATACAATTGTTGTTTATATTCTGGTATACGGTTACTGTCACTTGTGAATACCGATGAAAAATACTTTATGAATACATCTACCTTTTCTTCAGCAATTTTGCCCATGAAATCTTGCGGTTTCTTCATAGAAATCTGCTGCATGAATAGTTATAGGATTTAAAGGTTATTCTTTGACGCTGTAGCCCTGCACTGGAGTTGTGCCATCTGCACTCTACAGGCTGCTCACAGCACAGTGCCCGACATTCTCAAGGACCGGCCCCGTAGCGTAGTGGTTAGAGCATCCGCTCGGGGTGCGGGGGATCGGGGCTTCCACCCTCGATACCGTCACACCAAAGACGTAAAAATGGGAGGTTTGGACTTCTCAGCTTGGCACTCATTCACCCGCAGGCACAACCGAAACTTGCAGTGGGTGATATGATCTTGAGAGGTGGAAAGCCAAATTTAAGCCTGATTCACCCCACCCTGACATTCTCAAGCAACCAATCCCACATCTGACAAGCAACATTGAGAGACACCTGAACCCCCAAATGGCATACCTTTCCCAGCAGTACAAGAAAATACAATTAATTATTATATAATAATTTCAGGGAACACTTTTGTCAAGCGAATACCTAAACGCAGTTGCATTTCAACAGTCTTAAATTTAGGGGGGAACAGAGCTCTTTTGGGAAATTTAGCATAAGATTGAGGCCACTGCGTCTTCATGGTTGTAATTCCCACCTGTAGAACTCGGCTACCAATTGCCATGGTTCAACAAGGGACATGTATATATATATATATATATATATATATCACAACTGCAAAAAAATGACCCAATGGTGCAAGGGAGATAGGAGAAAAAAATCAAGCTGAGCGGTAAGAGATTTATATGTGGTTATTATTAGATACTAATAGAGAAGGCAAGGATGCGGACTTCAAATTTTCAAATGCACCATTAGATTTGACCCTGAGTGACCTGGAAATCTCAAAGTTAAGGTCACTCACTCAGGATTGTGACGGCCTATATCTCTTACCGGAGCTTTGTTAAAGATTTTCAGCCAGAAGGCGATGTATCGAAGCAGCAAATGTAATGTTAAAGGCACTCTCGAAGCATGAAATGGAGAAGGATCAAAGTCACCTCAGAGGAGTCAAACGATAGGGTTGAGTCCCCGATATTGGAAAATTGATTCTTATACACGGGCGGGGAGGTCATCCAAGTTACTGACCCATTTTGCTGTTGCTGTCCACAAGAGCACACGGTACACCTGGAAACAACTTGATTAGTATTAAGTTGCTTATTATACTACAGTGCCATATTGTACTGTTGAACGGTAATTAGAAGTCATATATGGAGAGTGTAACTGCATCATTATATTTGACCCTGAGATACCTTGAAAGGCTAAGGTAAGCGTCACTCACAGTTTGAAGGCTTATATTTCGTAACGGAGGTACTTTAGACAATATGTTACTGTTAGACACTAATAGAAAGTCATATGTTTGTACAAATGAGTAGTTCGCGTTGTTCTTGATAGCGTGAACGGTCAAGTGCAATGGCACTCATATTTCACACCCCTACATTACAGAAAGGCCCTATAACCTGCCCTATGACGTCAGACTTCCGGTTCCGGACCTGGTACCACCAGATGATCCCCCAGCCTGGATTGCCAGTACTGTGGACGACCATGGTTCTATCTACAATGATCCCACGACACCCTAGGAGTTAGGGCATAAGATACTACTGAACAGTAACTCACATATATCTGCACATAGAAAATCCGGAACAGTGTTCTATTTGATTAGATCTTATTGGGAACGACATTCGTGGCTTGGGGGGGGGGGGGGGAGCAAATAAATGATTAACCATAGGTATTACCATATTTTGTCATACCATGGTAAAGCACACAACATACAGGACATAAAATATGCGAGTTTGCTCTCAGCGTGCAATAATATGCAATGACGACCTGCTAATGGGATGCGGACTACAGCGATTTTCAGGACAATACCCGTACAATTTTATTATATTCTGTCCAACTAGTACACCTTACAGGTATTACAGCTCTCTAGTACAACTGAACATTTCGGATGAAACCAGGAACATACGTCTCGGTAGGTGGAAATCGTAAGAGGCCCCATAGGACCGCGTATCAATTGGTCTACACTGTCGCCGCCTTTCACTCAAACATGATTTTATGCTCGTAGCTAAACATTTTACACGATTTTTTATTTTCTCCACTTCCCCACGGCAACAATGAGGAAGGACATATATGTAAAATATAAGAATTAGATGTGCAGTTTTTTACCTGAGGTCACTGTGGTCGTTGTGATATGCAAGAGCAGCGTAAAGCTTTCGCTCACACATGATTCACAATAGCGTAAGCGCATTTTATCCTCCAGCAATAGCTTTCTTCTCTATTGTCAATATTGTATATGGGGGACCGAACTAAAAGTGCAGCAGGTATTTCCGGTGAGCAAATAAAGGAAGTGTATGAAAACTTGGGTTTACAATATTCTCGTGTTACAGTAGAATAAGGGAAGCATGACATTAAATAATCCCGTCATTGGTTGTAACGGTTCAACGAGCGTAGTACCGCCCCCGCGTAGCACAGTGGTTAGAGCCTCCGCTCGGGGTGTGGGAGGCCGGGGTTCGATCCCCGACCGCGTCACACCAAAGACGTAAAAAATGGGAGGTTTACGCTTCTCAGCTTGGCGCTTGGCATTAATGAGTTAGGCATCAGACTGGGCGGCTCGGAGTCAGTATAAATGGTCTGAGTGATTCCTTTCTGCTCACCTGTGGAGGGAACTGAATCGGTGGCTTGGCACCCAAAATTGTCGGGCGTAGATCGTTCGGCCCAAACAAGACAGGTCCACAATGACTCACACGCATACACCTGCATACACCACCGCATCGAACTTGCAGTCGGTGATATGACCATGAGTGGTTGAAAGCCGACTATAAGCCTGAGATCCCTCCCTCCCCTTCAATATCGATACTTAAGCATACCTACCTGGAATGTAAGCGTATCTTAAGTGTACCTTTCATCAAGTTCTGGGTAGCGTAACTTCATACATGACTATGAAATACCGGTGGGTCACTATCAGCATGGTAAATGTTCTTGGCCATTCAAAACATGTTCGTGATCAGAACATGAACTTATGCATTATGACTGTCGGAAAAAGTTTGGTTGCTATCATGGGCATGATTTACTGTGGCTTCTACTAAAAGGTTTCATCAATTGCTTCCAAATGCAGTCATTAGGTAAGATTTCACTCCCAGATTATGATCCATGCATCAACCAAGTACAGTGTATGTAATTAATTTCTTGACTATAATTACTATGCACATTATAGCGAGTGAGTGAGAGAATAGGGCTTAGATCGAGTCACTCAAACAACATTGCAACAAGAATGTTGAACCAGGTTTATCAAGTGCACTGGCTGAATCTATGAATAAGTTCCTGTATGTACCGTACATACATGTATAGGTGTTGGTGTATATGTACTCTGGGCCTGCCATGTGCAAGTCAGACCTGAAATATGACACCATGGGTTTGCTGTGATGTGCCACGACTCAGACCATTTTCCAGCTGACTCTAGAGTCAGTCGGTCAGTAATTCGCAAATTTCAACATTTTTTGTTCATGTTGTTTGATGCACCAAGGATTATAACCGCTGACCTCTCACACCCCAGACAAAGCTCAACCATTATACCTGTACTATGTACCTGGCCACACTTCACACACCTTATGGGGGGAGGGGGGGAATCAGGCTTATAGTCGGCTTTCAACCGCTCATGGTCATATCACCGACTGCAAGTTGGATTCGGTGGTGTTCAGTGAAATATGGAGGTGCGAAAGTAAAGTGCTTGAGGGTGAAAACAAGGCTTCAATCGTATCCCCATGGCCATATATTGAGTAGAACTAGAGCGAAAAAGCCCTGTAACCAGTACCCAATCCCCGGGTACCAGATGGTCTCTCGCAGGGGAGGTGAGCTGATGACACGCCTGATTTGCTCACGAGGCATTCAGCAGGCGCACTGCTGCGCAGGTCTCTTATGACGCCTGATATTGTGGCCTCTTTTTTAATGTAAGTTTCAGTTGCTGGTGCAGTCATTGGTGGCCAACGGAGTGCAAGCTCACCTGAATCTGGTTCAAATCGCGCCATGTTGCATTTTTCCCTTAATTTGGTCGTGAAGGAATCACCATTAACAACTGCTGATTAAATAAGGATAATCTATTGAAACACCATGTAGTACAGTGTGCGTCTGCTGCTGATTGGCTGGACCCTAGCTGACGATGCGAATAATGCATACGAAGTCTATTCCACAATTTGAAATACTTGAAGGTGAGTGGCATTAAACTGGGAGAAACGGCGGCACGGGGATTTATACGAACTGCATACTGTGGCAAACAATATCCTTTCCTTGTGCCGTGTATGTTGAAGAAAGCCGTTTATAGTTTCCTATGAGAGTTGGGATGTTGTACGTTTGTGCTGGAAAATCTACACCACCGGCACGTCAAAGCACCACCAACGCATCTACTCGACATGAAAAAAAATCGCCACTCGTGTCGTGCTATCAGCAGGCAGGGATGTCGGATAGCAGCTCATTTGATCGGCTTTTCTTTCTTTTCTTTAGGATCATGTTCGCATTTCTTTCTTTCTTTCCTTTTGGAAAAAAATAAAACTCGAGGTTAAATTATTTGAATTGCAAATTTTTGCGATACCGTTTGGCAAACCCGTCTTTCTAGTAGAAGTACAGGTAGAATACTAATGGGAGTTCAAGCTTGTTTTCGAATCATCGTACCTGTCCATGGGCAGCCTATACGTGCTTTTAAGTTCTATTTTTGCAAATTTATTTAACTTTTTGCTAATACCCATTTTGCAATTCCAGAGGGATCCATTCCACAATCATGGAACAAGTGCATTGTCGCCAGAGATTTGGGGCCTTTGGGTCCACCAGTAAGTGTCTACATAATTTACTTTACCCAGTAAATTAGGACTTAATTAAAAGACTACTCTCCTGTTATAAGAATGTACAGTGGAACCTGGGAATTGGGGACACCCAAGGGACTGTCCAAAACTGTCCTGAATTCTGAGGTGGCCTTATTTCTCAGGTCCATTTCTATGTAATCAATAGACCTAGGGACTGAAGCAGATTTCTTTAATTCCCAAGTTGTCCCTATTTCTCAGGTGGTCTTAAAGACAGGTTTCACTGTATAAAGTTTAAGTGATATTTTTAATATATGGGGGCCCGGTGGTTCACGTGATTTAATATAATGGCCCATATGCCACAAACACATGACTTTCCGTAGTCTCCCAAGTCAGGTGGAAATTACATAAAAACACAAGTATAGCTGATGATTGCGTATGGGTAGAGTATTTCATCTGTAGTGGCAGTGGTAAATCCTACTGATAGCAGTACGTGTGTAAATCTATTGCCACGGCAGAACCTCATCAATCTATTGTTGATAGTGATTATTCAATACACCCATGATGGGGCTTTGCCAAAATGTTATCTGCAAATGGGGCAGGTCTTCACAATGTAGTTGCTAAATTATTCACAGATGAGAAGTTGAAAGTAGTTAAATAAAAGAGTAGTGGAGGCTTCTAAATAGTGCCTTTACTCCCCGTAGAAGTGCATGTAATACTACTACCCACTGCAATTATTTTTAAATGGTAGTCATCAACCAGCCTAGTGATAAAGTTCATTGATAATAGTTGAGGTAAGGTATTAAACTATGGCTACAGTAATCACCGATAATAGCAGCATGTTGATAATATACATGTAGTTTAAGAGATTTAAACAGATTTAAGTTAATTTTAAGAGATTTGAAAGTCCCTTCCATGAGATATACATTTACAAAGATCATAAACACAGGATTCCTGAAGTGCACAGTAGGACTTCCTATAGTCATAAAATCATCTGGTTTGTGGCTAATTAATATTGTTTTATAAGAGCTAACAAAGCTGTCTATAATTCACTGTTTCTTTTACATAATATAAAATTCTACGTTTTTCCCAGGTGGATGTGGGTGGTACATATCTCCGTATGAAGCAAGCGAATTTGCATCTACAAACCTACATCCAGTACATCCGAATTCCATCCCGTGATTCCATCTTGTGTGGCATCTGTCAAGTAACTGTTATTGAAAATTCATTTAATGAACTTTCAGACATACATATGCCTTTGATTCAAACATTCTTTCCATTCATGAATCCACCCAAACATTCAACTACTTGCGTTCTGCATCTATCCAAACTTTCGTGCATCCAGTTAGTCCACACTCTTTTTTCCCAGTCAACAAGCGTCGAGGCGCCCGACCAGGGGACATGGGATTGAGTTACGCCGCTACTTGGAAATACGATCTGCTGGATAGAGGTGAGCAGGGGTGTGTGTGGGTGTTCGAGTGAATGGGGGAATGCTTGGGTGAAAAAGGTGAATGAAGCAGTGGGTGGTTGACTCATTCACTGAAAATAGCTATGTTAAGTCAGATGGCGGAAGGATGTATTGGATGCGGGTTGTGCAATCAGCCTCTACGGCGAAGGAGGAAAGGATGGAGAGTAGCAGATGCATAGATTCACTAGAAATAGACCTTTGGATCTGATGCCAAGTATATGTCCGTAGTGTAAGTAATGTACCAGCTACTTAACATTGTACTGGTGTATCAAAACCTTAAAAATTTAAGGCTTCTTTAAAAATTCATCATTTAGGATCCTGATTATTTGTTTGTTCCCAGTTTACATGTGCCAGAATCATGCCCAAGCGTTTCAAATTACAGTTGAGACCAAACCATCGAGGTAGAGGCACTTTATTAGACTGACCCATTGTGCATCCTGCAGTATATTTTCTTGTCGTTTCATACCACTTATTAAGCTCAGTATACGCACATGAAACGCTAAAATGTACTTGTCTGGTTTAATTAGTTTTGTGAACACATTACAGTACATTTATATGTAAATAAAGCTTATAATTTATTACGCAAGATAAGATAATGATACTTGTTAATGCTTTGATCCCGCCTGCGCGGGATTTGTGTCAGAACACAAATCCCAAGCAGGAAGGGGTCAAAGTATTTTATAACATACATTAAAATAAATTTAAGGCTCTAATGGGGCGAGAATTATTCACTTTTTCATTGCACTCCCGTTTTTTTTTTTTTGCTTTTTTTTTCGACAGTCTGTACATTAATTCTGTTATCCCGTCGCCTTGACAACGCCAAACGACGTACAATAATATTGGCTGTTCCACGGCGCCCCCTTCGTGCATTAAAA
>JAAUYG010005382.1_pt1 | contig 19967 bp, 14 predicted proteins | sample 7278091 | NCBI WGS metagenome assembly JAAUYG01 (sample SAMN14350201, study PRJNA611818) | marine sediment metagenome | isolation source: surface marine sediment (0.6m) | place: French Polynesia: Moorea | collected 2018-08
TAGATCGTTCGGCCCAAACAAGACAGGTCCACATTAAATCCCCACGCATACACCTGCATACACCACCGAATCCAACTTGCAGTCGGTGATATGACCATGAGTGGTTGAAAGCCGACTGTAAGCCTGCTTCCCCCCCCCTTCTTATGTATGTTAAGTCTGCTTCTAAATCAGTCACTATAAACAAGATAAAGAGCTAAGATTAATAGACAGCAGAAGCTTTGTTCCAGTGTCTCAGTGTGTCTTGTACACATAGTACAGGGAACACTATTCTGATACATAGCAGACAGCTATAAGTTACAGCGGTCTTCTTGAAGGACACTCTCTAGAGTGGACACCCCTGTAAAAAGGACACAAATTCCTGGCGGAAAGTACCATGAATGTATATAATGCTCCCTGTCATGGTGTCACCAAAGGACGGCTCTCTAATAAGGACAGAATTATTTGGCAGAAGGGGCGTCCCTATTAACATGATTAGGGGACGACTACTGTATTGGAAAAATTGGTATCCTGCTCATCATCCGAATTGTATCAGATGAGAAATTGGTTTTGCTTCCCATATTTTTCGGCTGGCACCTCATTGCTATGTTTAGGGGATTTTGGGTGCTGTGGTAGTAAAGATGGCAGAGACATACTTGCTGAAACTTTTGGACCTGAACAAGGCAATGTGTGGGTATGGCATGAATATACATGTATTGGTTATATCTTCCGAGACTTGCAGGCAGTTAACTCCTGTGTGTTCCAAATGCAGGTGGTGATGGCAAGCCAGGCAAGGTCATCGACATTCGTGGCTGGGACAACGAATCGGGTCACAGCGTCGCCAACGTCACCTGGTCCTCCGGGTCTACCAACGTGTATCGTCTCGGACACAAGGGGAAAGTGGACTTGAAATATATAGAGGAAGCCACTGGGCCGGGCTATTACAAGGATCACTTGCCCTCCCTGGGTAAGACAGATAGCTAAGCCTGGCAGAGATAGAACATGTAGAAAAGTGAATTTTCCTCTCAAGAAATGCGGTTAACCCTCAATTTTACAATCCTTACCAAATAGATCTTTGGACAATATTCAATCAAACTTACAAAATATAGAGATCATATGGCTTAAGCATGTAGAGACATGGTAGGTGGTAGGAAAAGTTTACACTGGTCACTCTTCAAGCCTTTATGTTAAGACCACCGTAATTGTAAGACTATACGATATGGTACTAGCTTTCATTCAGTGTATCACTGAGGCTTTATTTTAAAGTCTGCCTGCTATTAAAAGACCACTTTGTCATAGTCCCATGGATGGTCTTAAAAGGCAGGTAGCACTGTATGTACAGAGAGAAAACTGTTCTATTATAAGTGATGGATCAGGAAATATCAGAATGAAGTAGGAATATGATTTCCTGATTTTAACATTGTCTTCCTCAGTCATAAGACAATGACATCTAAGGCATAGAGCTATTAGAAGCCTAGCTGGTCTAAAGACTAAGGTACAGGTCTAAGGTATAGGAGCCCTAAGCTGATAATAACTGCACAGAGCGCATAGCAGTCATGTGTTGACTACATCGTGTTCATGTGGCGCCCCCCAGGGGAGAGCACGGAGTCGTCCCCGGTAACCAGCACTCAGACCCAGTTCAAGGTCGGGGACAAGGTCAGGGTCGACCTGGAGGTGGAGATACTCAAGGCCATGCAGGACGGTCACGGCGGCTGGAACCCGCGTATGGCTGAGGTTGGTACTGGGTCAGCTGTCAAGGCTATACCTTCATTCTCGCAGACACCAAATATGTATTACTGTAATAGAGTAATCTTGTCAATGCCTATTACTGTGTAGGCTGTTGAGGATTGAAAACTTAAATATGTCGTGGAGTTCCGCTTCCACTTGCATCCTCTCTGATCCAGCCAGTATAACTCCTCTGTTGTCATGGTTATGTTGCAATGCTTGTTTTTGTTCGTAATGAAAAGGTATAGATTCAAATCCCCTCAATTTGTTAAACATCAGACCTAATCCAAGTCGGGGACGGAGTTCTTTAAAATACTTAAGCCTAAGTTTGACTTAATTCACCAGTCTGACTCAAGTCAGAACTTTAGACTTAGGTATTTTCGAGAACTCCGTCTTTGTCCTGGAAGCCTTTATGATGGCATACTATACGATGAGAAAGTGTTAATGCTTCTCCTGACGACTTTCTTGCAGTATGTGGGGAGAATTGGCACAGTCCATCGTATCACCGACCGGGGGGATGTCAGGGTACAGTTCGAGGGGTGTGCCAACAGATGGACTTTCCATGCCGGGGCCCTAACCAAGGTATGCAGTACACACCTTGCGTCAGGTCATTCATCGGCAGTTTGGATAATCATGGCATCCTTTGGAGTATTATAATAATACAGACCAATGAGCATTTAGCATGTTTAGGCTGGTCTGTTACTTCTGTACAATATCTTGAAGAAAGACTTGATGTCACATCCACTGCAGACAAGGCTGTGCCTAGCACTTCTCGCTCATATTACTTTACATTTTAGACTTTTTGAATAATTTATATTTAAGTAGTTATACACAAGTAGCTGTATTGTGGCCATTCTGCATTCTGTTGTTGGTAACTATAAAAAATTCCCCAGATGCTAACAGTAAGAGGTTGCTGAGATTATGACTGTAATCTGATTGGTTGATATTACCATTTGACTACAATCTGATTGGTTGATATTGCATTGTGACTATCTGTAATCTGATTGGTTCCTATTGTCATGTGACTGATCCCTGATGCCAGGTGTACCAGTTTTCTGTGGGAGACGGTGTCCAGATCTCAGACAACATGACACTGGCACAGGAAGTACAGAAAGGTCACGGGGAGTGGACGGAAAATATGAGAGGGGTAAGACTGATTCCTGATTGGATTCTGTACCACGACAGATTACCACTACTGCTACTATTACTGCTTCTACTACTACTACAGTAATACTGCTTCTACTACTACTACTAGTGCTACTACTACTACTACTACTACTACTACTACTACTACTACTACTACCACTACCACTACCACTACCACTACCACGACTACTACGACTGCTACTACTACTACTACTATTACTAACACTACCACTACTATGACTACTACTACTACTACTACTACTACTACTACTACTACTACTACTACTACTACTATTACTACTACTACTACTAACACTAACACTACTACTACTACTACTACTACTACTACTACTACTACTACTACTACTACTACTACTACTAGTACTACTACTACTACTAGTACTACTATTGTTACCAGATTCCTACTTCTGCTGCTCTAATAGTACTACATTGACACAAGATTTCTTCCTGTAGCAGTCATAGCCTCTAGCCTGATGTCTGTTCCCTGCCATGTTATGTCATCCTGTAGTACCCACAGACAAATTTGTGCCCCCCCCAAAAAAAAAACATAAAAACTCAGGTGAATTTCAGTCGGGCCTGTAATATTAAAGAGTCTCGTAAAGTTCTTTTTATAATCATTGTGTATCTTTAAATATTGATCAGTAGACTCAAATAATATTGTGTGACATGATATTGCATGAAATTGTTGGGGTCAAAATTCTTGCCTGATGTGATAGTTCAGCGTGTTAAAAGCATTTTCCTTTGTATGTGTAACATTTTGGCTGGCGTTTCTTCTGTTGCATTTGTCAGTGTCAAGAAGAGTCTTGAGTGTTTATTTTCCTGCGATTGATATTTCTCCTTTTCTTTCTTCCACCAGGCGTTAGGCAAAGTAGGGAAGGTGTTGAAGGTATACGCTGACGGTGATCTGCGGGTATCCGTTGGTAACCAGATCTGGACGTTCAACCCCGTCATCTGTACGCTGTTACCGCAGTGTCAGCGGGACGAGAACAATACACTGACCAGGCAGGATAGAGAGGACAGAGCCATGCCTAGTGGTGAGAAATTACACAGGGAACTCTCCTATAAGGCCACCCCAGAAATAAGACCACCCCAGAAATAGGACCACCCCAGAAATAAGACCACCCCAGAAATAAGACCATCCCAGAAATAAGACCACCCCAGAAATAGGACCACCCCAGAAATAAGACCACCCCAGAAATAGGACCACCCCAGAAATAGGACCACCCCAGAAATAGGACCACCCCAGAAATAAGACCACCCAGAAAATGAGACCACCCCAGAAATGGACCAGACCAGAAATAAGACTACCCCACAAATAGGACCACCCCACAAATATAAAGACCACTGTGGCAATGAGACCAGCCCAGGAATGAGACCACCTGAGGAATAAGACCACCCCAGAAATAAGACCAGCCCAGAAATGAGACTGCCATAGAATATTAAAGGATCACTTTATTAATCAACCAAAGCCTAGACACCAGTGACCACTTACTACCAAGCTACCTTACTCTGCTTTTCTTTTATCAGTTATTCACTTGTCTGAAATACATTTAATGCATTCTGGTCACTGTTTTAAGACTTTGCACTATTTTGTAGGCCTTCTACCTTTTTGTAGACTTTACACTCTTATACAGCCACAGTCACACAGACACAAGGCTGTATTGCAGTGAATACACTTTTTCCTGAACTCCTTAGTTGCAAGATTGCTCTTGACCCACTTTAGCCAAAATGTACAATTTCAAATTGAGAGCCTGAAGCTGTAATCTCCCGTTCGTGACATCTCTGGATTGTTTTCTCTGTTCCAGACGGCCTGGCCGCCATTCTGGATCAACTGTTGGAGGTTCAGAATCCTTCCACAGAGCCAGAGAAGCTGGTACGGGAGGCTGCGCAGGGGCATCTGGATGTGGTCAAGGAGATCCTGACTAAACACCCGGATCAGGTGCCAAAGAAATCAAACACAAAACATTAATAAATAAAATATTACATAAATTATATTATACAGGTATTTACAAGCTCCACATTATCTGGACATTTTATTGTGAAATGTGCAGGTGTTCACTAATTGCATCAACCTACGGAACTATTTTCTTCACTCAAATATGATACCAAATATTAAGTGCCATTCAGTCAACATATTCAAATGGACTGCAACTTGTCACTGATGTAGCATTCTCCTAGGATAGGGAAATTTCGAAATTGTGATTCTGTGACTTTAGGCAGGTGGTCTTTCATGACAGTGGTCTCGCAGGACACAACAGATCTATTAAAACTTAAAATTATCACTCTAAATAAGTTGATGCATTTTTAGTTCTTTGCTCTGAATAGCAATTCCAAATTATTTTTCACAGTTAAGAGCCTAATATGACGAGATTAATTATAATTTGGTTCTATAACTTGTATCATAAATGTTATCAGTTCTGCGAGCCCAGTGGTGAAGGTTTGAAGTTTTATGTCGACGTAGGTGGACCAGAAGAGTTCGGGAAAGTCCGCATTACAGGTTGCCAGCCACCAGGGACATAAGGACGTCGTGTCTCTGCTCCTCGCATCCGGCGCCGATCTCGAGTTACAGGACGAAGATGGGGATACAGCATTACACTACTCAGCCTTCGGGTAAAAAAGAAAATTTGCAAATAGTTACAAATAAATAAATTAAGATCAGAATTTTTGCAACTTGTTCGAAAATATGAGCCCTGATATTGTGGTATATAAAATAACTTTTGGTTTACTTGATAAAAGTGAGGGAGTGTCTCCAATGCTGGGGTTTTGTTGGAAATGAATAGATGGAAAATAACTTTAAAACACTTGTCATATGAGGTAGGCTGTTGGGCCTAAAAATGATTGGTAAGAAATTTGATTGAAACATTGTTCTTGAATAGCTAAAAATCACACGACAATCAAATGGTGTATATGTGGTGAATATTGTTTATATTTTATTTCCTCGACTTGAACGAAGTACAAAGAGTGTCTAACAGTGTTTCATATCAATGTACAATGCTCCAAGATGTTATTGAATATTTCCAGAGGCTTTAATAGTTAAAAGCACAAAGCCAAATTATAAAACAAGTTGATTAAATCCAGAATTATCAGTACTGTGTAAAGATGTAACGTGAACCTCAGTTCTTCTGGATCATCTGGAATGTGCTTTATGTTTCTGGATTCCAGGAACCAGCCAGAGATCACGGAGTTGCTGCTACAGAAAGGCGCTAAGATCAACGCCAGGAACAACGGCGGGTGTAGCGGTCTCCACGTGGCTGTCAACAAACAGCACAGTCGCTGTATCAGGGTTCTCCTGGATCACAGGGCCGATGTTAACATACAGGTTAGTGTATACACTACAGTAAAACCTGTCTAATGGCCGAATGCATTCACTCACTTCACTGTCACGGCCAGGCTGCTATACAAACAATGCTCATTGTTGCGTTGGTGGGGCTGTGCTAACGAAGAACATCTTCAAACTTCTCAATATTTACACATGAAATCATTCAGTATTAAAAGATCATTAAGAAGCCGTGACTGTTCGGCTCACATTGCCAACATATGTACAACCAATCAGTCCAATTTAAGATGGAGACGACTTGAGTTTCTATATTGTATAGCTGACAGGCAGAAGCGGGAGTATTCTTCCGTTCTTCCTTTTTTCTCCCGAGTAATCCCAAGTGCAGTCCGATATGTAAGGTGACACTGACACTGTCTCTGGTTTCCCTGTGACAGGACTCCTACGGTGACACCGCGTTACACGACGCCATCGGCAAGGACAGTCAGGACATTATGGAGTTCCTGGTCTGCCACCCTGGGGTGGACTTCACGCTGAAGAACAAACGCGGCTTTAACGTGCTGCACCACGCAGCGCTGAAAGGAAATGCTCAGTGAGTGTCAGGGCCCGTGGGCTGGCTTCTGGAAAATCTAAGTCTGGAGTGCCACTCCACTAAGTTCACTGGTTTGCTTTCGGTGTCCATGCATTTTCCATGTTTCAGACCACATTTGTACGTAAGACTGACCCCAAGTTCTTGAAATTGTCAAGTCTTAAAATGAAAATAGATTAACTTCAGTAGTGGTTTTGGTAGTAACATGCTTAAGTTTAATTCTGGAATTAACTTTTTGGGGGGTGGGGGGTGGGAGGGAGCTATCCCAGCTTATGGAAGTTAAGAATTCAAGGTAGATTAAGTTGGGGAGTTCAAACAAGATTTTTCTTTCCACTTCAAAATCATTTTTGGGAGGACAATAATTATTTTGTGAAATTGAAAAACTAGAATCGTTGTTGCTGAATTGTATTTCTTGTTAAATCGCAAAACTGTTTAAAATTTTCAATTGTGATGGTATAGTCTCCACTCAGATATACACGGTATCAGTGTTTGCCATGTGTCTCCTTGCAGTGCCACAGAGAAGATTCTCCTGAAGAATCGGCAAGCCGTGGATGTCCAGAAAGAAGATGGTTTCTCAGCTCTCCACTTGGCGGCGCTGAACGGCCATCGGGAAGTGGCGGAAACCCTTATTCGCCTGGTATGTGACCGCTGAATACAGAATTGAGACCCAGGGCTGAGGCCAATGTGGTCCTGAAGTGGTCCAAAGTCTGAAGCAGTATAGCCCTGATGTGTAACTTTTTTGTTATCACATAAGTGGTCTTAATTCTGGGGTGCTCTTATTTCCAGGGTGGTCTTAATGTAAGGTGACACTGTCTGGTTTTAAATAGTTCTGTGACACTGTCAAATGACCGGACATGGTGACAGGGTCAGTAGGTAAAGACAAATACTAAATACTGGGAAGAGAGACAAGTCAAATATCTTCCTGTATACATTGTATATTTCTTTGTCAGTAGTAGCCTCTAGGAACATTCCGCCGAGATAACCAAACTGATCTTCAGGCTTGTTCCTAGGATAATAATAACTTTCTCTGTGCTTGTGTCTAGTATTTTAGACAAACAAACCGAGTTTTTGGTCTGAATGTAAGTAACCATTGTCTAGTGTCCTGCACATGGCAGACATGTTTGAGTTTTCTGTATTTACAATGTGTCATGGCCACACATTAACCTATCGAAATTAGAAAGCCGTTAGCACATCACAACTTTTGTTGTGTGTCAGTGAATGTAGTCAGCTCCAGCACTTCTTTTTGCAACCATGTAATACCTAAACATCTCGAAACCAGCCGCCGGTAGTTATCTGCTTCTCACAGAGATAATCACTTTCTGTCAGTTGTTCTGTAAGAATGAATGTCTCAGGCTTGGCGATAATTTCCCCTGCCAGGGTAAGGCTGACCTGGAGATCTGTAACAACCGTCGTCAAACTCCCCTACTGCTGGCTGTGTCACCCTGGTCACACGGTCACCCCTCCATCGTCCAACTACTTGTCTCTAAAGGTAGGGCTGCAATTGTAGTACTAGTCATAGTAGTAGTCATAGTAGTAGGAGTCACAGTACTTAGTAGTAGTAGTAGTAGTAGTTGTAGTAGTAGTAGTAGTAGTAGTAGTAGTAGTAGTAGTAGTAGTAGTAATATAGTAGCTGTAATAGCAGTATTGAGTTCATTATACTGTGTACCGTAGAAAGTGCATTGCTCATTCAACCAAAAAAATGGCCGTCAATTACCGGTGGGAAGTAGCATCCCTGATAGGCAGACGTGAAATAAAAGAGAAGTCTTAGAATGAAAGGGTCTTTAATATATTTCAGGAACCACTGTATAAACCAAAATACTTAAACCAAAGATAATCTAATGTGCTTTAAGAGTTCATATTGTGATTTCCTGTTTACATGTCATCTTTGTCTTACCATAGTAATAATATAGCAGCGTTATTGTCTTCCTCCCCCCGCCCCCCCCTCCCCCGCCCTCCAGGTAGCAAGGTAGATGTAGAGGATGAGGATGGTAACACCTGTGTACACCTGGCGTTGATGAGACCCCCGGGACTCGTTAGTGACCTGGACCACGCCCCACACATAGCCAAGGTCAGGCCATGGGGATAGCATCATCTATGTCAATGTTAGATAAATTTATTTCTTGTTTTCATGTGTAGAATTACAGAAAGAAAGTTTTCAATTATGATCCTTCATTACAGGGGAACCTCAGAATAAACAGATCACCCACAGGCAAGTGGTCTTAATTCTGGGGTGGTCTTATTTCTGGGGTGGACTTAATACTGGGGTGGTCTTAATACTTTGGTGGACTTAATACTGGGGTGGTCTTAATACTGGGGTGGTCTTAATACTGGGGTGGTCTTAATGCTCTGGTGGTCTTAATTCTGAGGTGGTCTTAATTCTTGGGTGGTTTTAAGGTGGAGTTCACTGTACAGTTGTTTCAAGGGTGAAATGTCCTGTTTTCAGATTCACGACGAGATGATCTCGGAGCTCGGGGAAGGCAGCCATCTGGGATTGGCCATCGCAGTGTATCTGGTACAGAATGGTGCCAGCCTCCGCCACAAGAACCACCAGAACAAGCTGGCGCTGGAGCTGGCATCAGAACCGCGCGCAGTCGAGATTCTGCGCAAAGCTGTGAGGTAAGAATTGGGAATTCAAATAGCTCTACTGTGTAGTCACTAACAGAAAAAAACACTACTAGACACACACCCTGAATCAGGCAACAAGTTACCACACAAGCTAAAGAGCAAATTCATACGAAACGTCTGATAATATCTGAAGATCATTAAAAGCTGTATTTTCTAGCCATATTGGCACACATTTGCAAATAGCGGTAAAACCGTCTTTGTAAAGAAAGATCCATATGGTTCATGTGCGGTGTACATATGTATGTTTATAGAAGTATTGGGTTGTGGGTGCCGAGTAGGTCGTTGGCTTCATTGATGAAATGCTTACCTGCATCTTTGGGCTCTAAACTTAACATTTGAAGAAACTGGGACTAGAATGGGTTCCTTGTTTCTATAAAAAGTCCAACATTGAACTTTAGAGCCTGGAGGATTCCTGGGCTGGAGTTCTCAAAAATACTTAACTCTAAGATTGGACTTAATTCACCAAGCTGAGCAATGTGATTGGCTGAGAATTTGACTTAAGTCAAACCTTAAGTATTAAGACTTAAAGTATGTGTAAGAACTCTGGCCCTGGAAGCTATATCAGGTACGGGTTGAAAAGAATCCTAACTGTGAAGCCTTGTGAACTTTCTGTTCCGTCCCCCCAGGAAACTAGAGGAGTCGAAGTCTGTGGAGGCTGTTCGGCGACCTACGCTGGACCAGGAATGTCTCGTGTGCAGCGATATGAAGGCGGACGTGACCTTTGAACCCTGTGGACACCAGCTGGTCTGTGTGGAATGCAGCCTTCGCATGAAGAAATGCTTCAAATGCCAGATGCAAATAAAGAGTAAACGAGGCTTGGGTAAGAAAGTTTTCTTCTCTGTGGAGACGACCCCCCTAACTGAATGACCTCGGTTTTATATTTGTGATGTCTTTGAAATAGTGTGTTTCTTGTTATGTGAGTAATGACTGCAAGACAGCTTTCTGGAATAGGCTATCCAGATAAAAGTGGAAGTTGCAAACTTCCATTTTAAGCCTGTTAAGCTGTTGATGGTGTCACAATGATCGTTGCATAGTACATGTACAGTGAAACCTGTTTTGAGAGACCACTGCCATGAGAGACAACCTGTGTTGAAAGACCCGATATTCTTGGCAAAAGTTCCTACCGGTACATTGCAATTCCATTGAACCTGTCACCAAAGACCACCTGTCTTGAGAGACCATATTTTTATGCTTAATGGGGCAGTCTTTCAAGACAGGTTTACCTGTTATATGGTTAGAAATGATGACATCCAGTTAAACCGCTGCCAGCATAAGACGTTTACCCATTATAAGTGACCATGGTTAGATTTAAGTGGTGATGACTTTTTCATGTTCAGCAGGTTTATTGTGGGATATTCCATGATCTGTATTGTTTTATATAATTGTGGTGTCAGTTACCACCCCCCTCTTCCATACACACACACAGAGTTTACAGGTTCAATAGATCATGTTTGGTAACTGTTTCATGTCATATGCACGATGTTGTAAACATGCTAAATCATACTGTAACTCTTCTCTTGTCGGTAAACAATATTTCACATCACTTTGAATTCACGATTTTCAAATACATATACCTGCTCTGATTCTGCTATTTCCCCCCCCCCCCCCAGATGGTACAGTGCTGACAGACAGTGCCCCCGAGGACAGCGAGGAGAGACGACAGTTACGGGAGCTACAGCGCCGTATGCAGGAGATGGAGGACAGCCTTATGTGCTCTATCTGTCTGGAGAATACGAAAACTGTCGCGTTCCTCTGCGGCCACAGCGCCTGTACCAAGTGTTCCCAGCCGCTACGGGTCTGCCATATGTGTCGCAAACCAATCACGCGCAAGATCAACTTGTTCACATAATATTTACACAACGACCCCCTGCTCGCTTATTATGGCCATTCGATTATCAGCACTAGAGATTTTGGCCGCATGTGTTCGGTGGCCCGATTACAAGATGGCCGCTATTAAAGAAAAGGGGGACTGTATCATAATATGTATTTGTATATCTTTATGCTGTATTGCTCATGTGCTGGGTCGGATATGACTGCTATAGGTCAGGGGCCAGTTGCCAAAAAATTCTTAAGTATGAAACTGGACTTAAGTTCACTAATCACTTTGGTAAGATTGTCTTTGTTATTCTTCAGAGCTCCTCATGCTTAAGATCAATTTTACACTTAAGATTTTTCGGTAAAGTGGCCCCAGGTCTTACACCAGCTGAGAGTCAGGGTGGAATATATGTATGGAAAGGCCTAGAGAGAGTTTTCATGTCTGCATAAAATGTACTGGCTGGAGTGAGTGGAGATAACAGTTCATCGTCTTGAAAAATCTGTTCAACTCCACCCTTTGAAATTGTATTCATTCTTTTGATGTGCGCAAGATTGGTTTTTGAACTTAAGAATTCTGAGTTTAGGGGCTCCGACCTGCAGTAAACAGTTGAACCTTTTGTTCAAGCAGCCACGTATACTGCTCAATGAATAATAATATCCAAGTGCCAGTTTCTTAATAATGACATAATATTAACCTGTCAACCGCGGTCTTTCTATGCTTGAGATATTTTTTCAACTTAAGAATTTTCTAGAGGCCAGCCCCAGGGCTGAAGTTCGGATATATACTTTAGACTTAAATTTTTTATTTAAGTCTGCCATCTCCACCAGTTATAGTGCTCAGATTTGTTGAATTAACCAAACTAATATCGTCTAGGTCTGGAAGTTTTAAAAATGCTTCAAACCAAATTGAGTTTAGTTCTTGACAGCAGTTTGCAACTTGTTGGCAGAAGTCGAATCCTAAGCTCTTAGCTACATGTAAGTTTTCATGCTAAAGTAAGAGCGGCCTGTGGCTACCACAGTAGTTTAGCTGAGGTGGCCATTAAGGTCCGTGATTAAGTCCGCGGCAGTTCCACTGTCATGCTACAGGGCGATAAATAACCAACCGTGGCTCACTAGGAATTAGTTTTGTTAAAGTATTTGAGAATCATTCTGATCAATAACCTACTGATCTGCTGCTGAAAAGAAACTGTGTTGGAGCCTATGAAGCGTGGTGGCATAGGTTGTCAGCTTTCGAATGAAATATTGCTGTGCTGTCACCTGATTGAGGGTTGCTTCATTGCGAGAATTTGCCTGCAGCGAGATATAAATATTAAACTATTAAAGTTTTTTTTTTCTTTTTATAACCCTATGAACCCTCGGATGCTGTGGTGAACTTGATACAATTGTGTTGCCTTGGGCCCAGTTGCTAGAACATTGTTATGTCTTAAGACAGTAATAACCTTGGAAAACATTGTCTTTTCCAAACTTGGTTGTTTCAGTGTTGCCTCTTTTAACAGTTTTGAAGAAACAGGGAAAAATAAGTTTAAGTGTTTTTACAGGGTTTGGATGCTGTGTGTGTCTGATAATGTTATTCACTGTGTTTATTCTGTTTTGTTTCAAAAAGCCAAAATGACTTGTGGGCATACAGCCTGCAAGCTAGATTGTAGTTTTTGTCTTGGTGTACAATGTGTACATACGGTAGTATGCACAAAGATAGATATGGTGCGACACGACAAACATATCCTTACCCCCCACACACCGGCCTGTCTGCATGTTAGATGGTGTAAAATGTCTTGTTTTTAGGTGAGAGATTTGTACAACTATTTGTGTGGTAGTTTGTGCAAGACTGGGGATGTAGATACCAGTAACTGTGGAATTGAATGACGTTGACAATGACAAATGAAGGATTGGCAGCGGTAGTGTTCTCTAGTTCTGGTTCTTGCTCTGCCCATCAGGTCTCAATTTTCCCATTTGCTTGTCGGGATAATCCTAGGGTGGTCCCTGCATTTTAAGTCCACCCATTCAGCCAGAAATATATGCCTTAATTTCAAGGTGGTCTTAAAATGGAGGAGTATAAATAGTGAAATATGAGAGATGTGTCATTGATGGTCAGTCTTAAACCGGAGGGAGGTCTTTAATGGAGGGGTCTTAAACCACGGACCAATCAGGAACCAATACATTGAATGTATTTGATTGGTCTATTTGGGGGCTCTTTCCCCAGAGGTACATTTATAGAGATTTGTTACAGTTTGTTACAAAGTTCAACTTAAGGAGTATTTTGCATGCCGACACCTAAAGAAGTAGTAACAGCTTCGTTGATATAATGTCCTTAAGAATACACATTAATAGATTGAAAACTAGAAATGTTATTGCATATGAGAGTCAGTGTCTTGGGTGACTCGGCTGAAATGCCTCTAGAACTCAATCTTAGGTTGTCTGTCGGTTAAACGATGCTGTAAGGGAATCTAAAGAATATTGGGAAAAAAAGTGGAATTTGAAGAACTATTTGTAGGTTACGTGTGTATTGTATGCAGTCCACTGACATGGCCAGGGTCTCCTGTCAGAACCTGTGATCAAACGCGAACATTAACATCAGGTATTAAATTCTGCCATGTTAGACATCACTGTAGAACTGGTCAATGTATAGTGTATTGAGTAATTAATACTCATCTGTAGGAGGTAACAGCCTTGCCTGTTACTGCATGGGCTCATAGAGGACGGAGAGCTGAAATGCCGGCATAATGGCCGACATTGCCAGCAGCCTCTGCGGTGAAATCAGTAGAGGTGCTGGCCTTGTATAGTGTATGGCCTTGAAATATTATATTTTTTTGATGGAAAACGCCTATAATCCTTTTAAAACCCCCTTTGCTGAAAAAAATAAGTTTTCGTGATAATTTTACATGAAGGACGAATCTTCCAATTATGCCAGCGTCGGCCATGTTGCTTGCACAAAATACCCGTTTGATATGCTGCCTGTTTGGAAAGTTTTACATTAAGAAGAAAAAGAATATTTTCTTCCGTGCTAGCGAGGTCTATCTTATCGAGACTGGTTCTTGTGGATGTGATGTCCTGGCAAACCTGGACTTTGGTGCCCAGTGAACTGCTCTCAGTGCAGATGGCCATAGATATTTAGATGGTTTGCAAAACTGGGGGTTCCTTAAAAAACTTAAGAAGTCTAAGTCTTCAGTTGTTTTATACTTGGGGGGGGGGGGCGGGGGGATAGTACAGCAGTCCCCCTCTAATAAAGCCGCCTTATTAGTGGCTTTAGAGGGGTGGCCTCTGACAGGAGGGAGAAACAAATGCATTGGTAGTAGTAGTGGTGAAGATTAGTGGCCACATTAGAGGGGTGGTCTTTGTAGAGAGAGGCCACTAAGAGAGGGACCACTGTAAAGTATAAGTTGTCATGCACAATGTATAGATGCCACCTCAAATCTTTACTTTTCCCATTGGAGCAAATAACACCAACAACAATACACCTCCAATTTCTGGTACCTGATTACCATGGTGACAGAAAGCCAGGCTTTTAGATGAGTAAGGAACATTAGTCTGATATTGATATAGTTTGGGGAAGTCCAGTCCATTGGAGGTTCCACTGCACATGTATAGAGTCTAGTCAGTCTACTAATACAGTAGAACCTGTGAAGTAAGGCCTGGCCAAGAGTGCTCTATATTTGAGGTGGTCTTAATTCTGAGGTGGTCTTAATTCATATAGCACTACAGTGCTCCCTTTCTTAGTGGCCACTCTCAACAGAGGCCACCCTCACTAATGTGGCCAAAATATTTTGCCACTGCTACTATGAATGCATTTACTTCTCCCTCTTGCCACCTTTCTAATGTGGCCAGTTTGTTGGCAAATAGGGCGGCCTTGATAGAGGTGGACTACTGTAGTGTGTCTATTAGTCGCCCAGTAACATGTCTCAATTCTGGGCAGGTTTAGGGAGGTTCGACTGTATATGAAAGCAGTGTACTGGTTGTATGAATTATAGTGTATACATATATGTGAATACAGTTTGGTTTGGTATCCCTGCTATATCTGAGACGCTATCATGAGTGTAGAGTGGCTCTTATTCCTTTCCTTATAGTGGAATTAAGGAGAAAGCGATTTCCATGATTGTAGTTAGGTCTGTGACAGGATCTAGATTTAGATCTCGGAAACGGTTACAATTGTCATGACATCTAGTCTGGGTTGAATTCTGTGTATTTATCATTTGACAAAGATGTCTTTAATGTGAGAGAAAACTTATATATATCTACATGTATATTAATGAATTGCATATCTATGGCAGTGAATATTGTACATATGTATTTGCCACAGTTAAATTATATAATTTGCGAGGATTGGTGTGGAAAAGCCTCTTAGAGAGAGTGTGTGTGTGTTTGTGAATGTTTGCGTAGGAAATCTTCACGATGAAGTAACTGAAATATGTCAATATTATGTAAGATAGTCACAGAGTGCACATAATTGTTTATAAAGTAATGTCCTTGATGACCTTTGACCTGTAGACAAGGTGTTTTCTCCTAGCATTATTTAATCTCCAGGCAGGAAACAGTATACAGAGAGTATTTCAGACATCAGCCCGTTAGGCGCCCCCTACTGTGATACTTACACAACTGCCTGGCGACGCGAGCTGTTGTGATAAACCAGCATTTTTGTTTTTTCTCCAAAGTATTTTTTAAGTGTAACAGTACTTGCGTGCTTCATTGCCGATCAGTAAGACACTGGGGGGAAAATGTGGCCTTGGAATTGGGAATTCATCCATAAAACTTGAATCATAGCCTATATGTGCTGTATATAGATGTATCTCTATTGGTTGAAGATGATCGAGCACATTTAGAGCATGTCAAATGTTCAAGGGTGGTGGCTGTTAAGTTTCTGACAATTGGTATGTAATAAAAAAACAGGGTCATACAAAAGTATGACTATTCAAAATGGGATACGATACAGGGTCGTACAAAAAGACTAACACGGTTGAGGAGTGTTGAGAAGGGAAATATTGTACAAAGCTTTATTTAAGATGAGAGGTTACCAACTGGTGCTAATGGCTTTTGTGACATATGTCAAACCTTTGTGGTAAATTTTATCCCTATGTACATAGAAAGAGCGTGTAATCCCAGAGTGCAAAGCAATTTAAAAATAGTGGGCTTGGCCTAAACATTTCATGCCAGTCGGTTGATTTTCATGCTTTTAATTATTCTACTAATGGTTAGGTTGAGTTGGTATTTGAAGGGACTGAGCCAGTCTTTTTAAATGCTCTTTGACAGAAAATAAAAAAAAATCTTTTAAGTTGAGCTGTGCGTCGTTTTCATGCTATCTAACATGGAAAGGTTTGTGGATCCTGTGTTTGTGTGGCGTGAACTGAAGAAGGTCAACGTTTCGAATCCCGGTTACGTCAAAGAACAGACATTAAAATTTGAGGTTATGCTGCTCTGCCCTTGTGGTGACCATATAAGCGGTAGAGACTGGCCACAGCAGAGTCGGATAATGGTCCCCTGAGTTGTGATAGCACAACAAACCCAGGGTGATCAGTGCCATGTTCCTGTGACCTGGCAGTGAAAACTGGCCACAGGTCAGACTAACGCAAGAAAGGTCAGGTATATACGCACTTCCATATACATGACGTTTAGAGCATGGCATTGAGTGTGATAGCCTTATTCCATTCGCCATAAGTGAAACAGACTGAAGCATTGTCAAATGTGGCTTAAATCCTGGATTACTCACCGACTCTACTTTGTAAGGGTGTACCAGTGTCTACTTTGACAAAGCTACCCCATAGAAATAATCGTGACGCAGTACACTAGTCGCTCCCTTAGTGGCCACTCCCTACAAAGGCCGCCCCTCCAATGCAGCCACAGATCTGCCACTACCACTGTAAATGCAGGTCTCCCTCTCACCAAAGGCCACCTTCCTAAGTGGCCGCGATTTCTTGGCAAATAAGGTGGCTTTATCAGAACTGGACTACTGTAGCCCCTCAAGTACAGGAACGCAATTTTTACTTTGCCCAAGATGAGCATATGAAGTTTAATTTGGTATATTTGACTTTGACCTTCTTACATACAAATCTGACCAATAGAAGGACCTGAAAATTCTGGCACTCTGAGTGTGCATGTACCACTGAATCTCACCTGAACACACATTTTGTGATTAAGGCCACACCTAATACAGTGAAACCTGTCTTTAAGACCACCTGAGAAATAGGGACAGCCTGGGAATTAAGGACAGCTACTTCAGTCCCTAGGTCTATTCAGTACATAGAAATAGACCTGAGAAATAAGACCACCTCAGAATTCAGGACAGTTTTTGATAGTCCCTTGGGTGTCCCTAATTCCCAGGTTTCACTGTAATTTCAATGTTTATTAGTTTCAGAAATAAGAACACCCCACAATGGTTACAAATTTAAACCACTCCTATGAGTGGCCTAAATTCTGCTCTGATGGGTTGCACTCCCAAATACTCTTATTCACTGACTAAGGATATGTGATGATTTAGCTTTAGAGTAAAATTCACTAACACTTTAAGCTTTGTCGGGTTGCCATGGCCAAATGGTTAGCGCGTTGGACTTACCGATGATTATCGTGAGTTTATTTCCTGCGTAACGCAGTCACTGACCACAGTGGCCACATTGTCTCCATCCTATGCATAGCAGAAGAGGCTGTGGTTTACGCCCCAGGCGCCACATCAAAAACGCCCCTCTATGGGGTATGTGTGATTACAGTGGTGCCTCGGTTCACTCTGCCATACAGGAGTACTTGACGAGAGACAATTGTACTTAGATTACCCGTGGCAACTTGAAGTGCGTAAGCGGGTATATATACTCCGCAGGCAGTTGTGCAGGTCATGAATGTAATAGTAGGTCTGACAGCGTCTTGAGCTAGCTTTGGGAAGGAAAAGCGCTATATAAGAGTTGCATACTAGTATTAAGTCGTCCTTAACAGAATTTAAAAAGAGGAACAGCCATATTGAGGAGTAGTGAGGCCAGAGAATTTTTTCTCAAAGTTAAGATTTGAGGAGGAAAAGTACCACCATGGCACCGGGCCAGTACCTTAAACCAAGAATTACCACTTTCCATCATGTATACCACTTTGTACATCTACAAATCAAAGTCCAACATGCTAACCTCGTCATGCAGAGCGATTCTCTGGAAGGTTGATCAGAAATAGCCCCAAGGGTAAGGTACGGCGGTGGTTTTATCAATGGACATGGAACTTTCTGCTTTCCACCTATCCCCAGTGTTGCACTGGATGTGTCCGGCCCGGGGTGTCCGGTCAGTGCTTTGGGCACCTATCGTGAGCACATAAGCAACTTCTTGTTGGCAAACATCGTCGTAAGCCACAGCCTCTTCAATGCTTAGCGTGGAGAGCATGTTGTAGCTAACGCGAATACATAGGTAGTTTATTGGCGGCGTTTTTTTCTGCTGTACCACCGTCTTTCTTGTTATATTATGTATTTCGTGGTGGACACTACGTGTCACTTCACAGCAAGCGGCAGAAAATCTGCCCTGAATGAAAGTTCCAGAAACATTTGACCAATTCTTTTCAAACTTCACGGGTGATTTCTTTTCCATGCATACCCCTAGCGAGGGTCTCTACCACAATTGTTGAAATTTGAAAGTTTGATTTTTTGCCACATTTTGTTTTCGTTTTCGTTAACATATTAGATGATTTGGGAGGAAACGTTCAAACGACATCTCTGAAGATACACATCAGATTCATGTATATTTCCAAGCAGGGTCTCTTACAACGAGTTGTTAGAATAATTGTGAAATTTGAAATATTGAAGTTTGCCACATTTTTTGTAAAAAAAATCTTTTTTTTTTTTGCCATTTAACATTGGAGTCGATGGGAAGTATAAGATGTGCGAGATCTTAAAAACAACTCGCCGTAGAGTAAAACGGATCCAAATTTCGGCACCAGGGACTATACTAAGGCTACTTTTGAAGTTAAGTGTCCAAATTTTTTTTTCGATTTTCAGTAACCGTGTGTCTTAAATAAGGATTATCATGGAGGGGGTATCATGGGGGGGGGGGTAGTTACTTAGTACATATGGGGTACCTTTGATTGTTAAGTGTCCAAGGTCATTCTGAGATCATTTGGTGCATTTCCAATTTTTAACAATCTTGTATCTAGAAAATGGCAGGTGGTAGAGCGGAAGAGACCAGAAATTATTTGGTTCTCAGAGGAACTTACTCAGTATAAACAGGGCACTGCTGACTGCTAAATGTTCAAGGTCAGTCTGAGGTCATTTAGTGCATTTCCGATTTTTGACAGGATTATACACAGTCACCTTAGTTACACAGATACTTAGCTACTTTACATAGCTGTTAGGTACAACACTGAGTTGTTTCTCTCAGGAAAGTCACCAAGCAGAGCCTCAAAGCCCATGGGCCTCTCGTATTGATTTCTTCGCTTGTTTCACCTTTTTAAGCTTAGTGTTTATCAATGATTCCGAACTAGAACATTTCGACAGTCAAGGAAGTTGGCACATGGGTTACACATGTATTTGCAAAAATGCTCCTTTTATATCAAACATAATCCTCATCCGGTGCAGTATCCGTTCAATACATTTCCTCTCTTATCTAAGGCGTTTATGTATTCCATATAATGTGATTATGCAACGATGTTATAACGATGATGATAAAAAAGCCGATGCCATGGTTTCTCAATTTTTAGCTCTGCTTGACTGTGTCAGCAGAGCTAATGCCGTGGCGTGGGCGTCCGTCGTCCGTCCGTCCGTCCGTAAAACGCGTTTTCTCAGAAACCGTCAAGCGAATTAACGCCAAATTTTGTGGAAAGGTAGCTATCCGCCATATCTCCAGACCA
>JAAUYG010068705.1_pt1 | contig 19928 bp, 23 predicted proteins | sample 7278091 | NCBI WGS metagenome assembly JAAUYG01 (sample SAMN14350201, study PRJNA611818) | marine sediment metagenome | isolation source: surface marine sediment (0.6m) | place: French Polynesia: Moorea | collected 2018-08
ATCTGATGTTGCAATTGACTACATTCGCGGACTTGCAGGTTTTCATGTCGAACCCTTTGTGGTGGTTAACGATTGGCAACCCCCTATTGAACAACGTTGGACAATACATAATTATGAAGAGAAAAACCCTGCTCGTCTGGTTCGAGATTTAGTTAATCATATCGAAGCTGGGGGGAAACCCTTTATCAGTTGTTCGGCTCAAAAACTGAAATCTAAATGGGGTACACAAAACTTAGAATCTTATTTACAACTAGAATTCCCAGATAAGAAAATCCTCCGCATAGATTCAGAAACAGTCGCAGATCCTAACCATCCTGCTTATGGCTGTATTGCCCACCTTAATGAAATACTACCCAAATACGATCTGGCGATCGCCTCTCCCTCAATCGAAACGGGAGTCAGTATTGAGTGCGAAAGAACGGATAAATGTCACTCAGAAGTTCCCATAGCTTTCCAGTTATTGTTACAGGGAATCAGAACTAACTTAGGAAAAACCAAACGAGTTCCACACTTCGATTCGGTCTGGGCGATCGCTCAAGGAGTACAAGCAGCCGATTCTATTCGTCAGGTATTAGCCCGCATCCGTGCCAATGTACCCCGCTATCTCTGGGCAGCTAAGCGGGGCTTTCACAAATGTATGGTAGGTAATGGAGCTACAGTTAAAAAAGCCTTAATTGCCAGTACTAAAAACAAAGCCAGTACCAACATTCGGTTTCTACAGGCTGCTGATGCTTCTTTGTCCGACCTCGATCTAGATACCAACTTTCAACCTGAGTCCCTAAACACTTGGGCGAGAAGAGGCTGCTATATTAACCTCACTATGCAGAACTATCGCAGTTCTATTGTTGATGGTTTGATTGCTGAAGGACATTTAATTACATCCCCTCCCGAACCCGAAACAGAAAATTTAAATCCTACCACTGAAGTAGAAATACAATTAAAACAAGTAGCCGAAACTAAGTATCAAGACGAATGTATTCAAGTTGCTGATGCACCTATTCCTACTGATTCAGAATATCAAAAATTAAAAGATAAACGTGCCAAGACCAAAGAAGAAAGATGGATTGAACGTAAAGGTAGTTTATTAAAACGTTATGGCGATGATGTATCTATTACTCCTGAACTAGTAAAGAAAGATGATGAGGGATGGTATTCTCAATTACTCTCTCACTATTACCTTACCGTTGGCCGACCCTATTTAATCGAACGAGACTCAAGACAGTTAAGAGCGATCGCTGCTTATACTAAGAATCGTTTATGGCTGCCAGATTTTAACCGCTCTTTACTCTCTACTTCCCTGAGATTATTAGAAACATTGGTAATTGGATTACTCAAACCAGGAGTAGAATATCGAGGTGGCGATCCCAATTTACAGTTGATTGCCGAACTAGCGTTGGCCAATCAAAGAGAACTCAAAACTTTTCTTGGGCTTACTATAGTTGAATCAGATACCCCGATCAAAATAGTCCAGAAGCTGCTCGGTTTGTTAGGACTCAAGCTAACCTGTATCGGTCGGCTGGGTTCAAGAACGCAGCGAGAGAGGGTTTATATGTTTCAGCCTCCCGATGATGAAAGAGAAGAAATCTTTGCTAGTTGGTTACAAAGAGACCGTGCTTTAACTCAAGTAGAATCTACTGCTAATTTAAATAAGGACGCGATGTTCGAGGCTTCCTCGAACATTTCAGCCGTCCGTCCCGTGTCCACTATAGGGAAAGATAATAATTTATCTCGAGCAACGGACATAACAAGAGAACCCGAACCTCTTATCCAACCAGGAACGATAGTTGAATGGTTGAAAGCAAAAGGAACATGGATCGTACAAGCCACTACTGGTATAGTGGCCAAAATTAAAGATACTTATGGCAAAGAGGTATTGGTAAACTGCCAAGAATTAAAACCTTGTTAAATAGAGGGAGACAAAATTACCAAATCTCTGCAACTAAATGTTCTAAAATCCAAAATAGATGGACTTATTCGAGCAAAGCTATCAACAAAAAGTCAAATCGGAAGCACCCCTAGCAGATCGGATGCGACCCCGCACTCTAGATGAATTTGTGGGGCAGGATCATATTGTCGGTACGGGACGCTTACTCCGTCGTGCCATTGTCGCCGACCGATTATCCTCGCTTATTTTCTTTGGCCCCCCAGGAACGGGTAAGACTACTTTAGCTCGCATCATTGCCCAAACTACTCGCGCTCACTTTATTGCTATTAACGCCGTTTTAGCTGGAGTCAAGGATCTCCGCGAAGCGATCGCCAAATTTCCTTTAGTTCGGCACTGCGAGAACGCATCGGTCATCATATTCATGGGGAAAAGTGGGCTACAGAAGTTAAAGAATTTCTTTGGGCGCACAATTTGTGGCAGCGTCCCCTTCATATTATCAGTGCTAATCTCCATAGCATCATGAATTGTTTCTATGCCTTTCCCGCCCTAAAGCAAAAGATAGCAGCAGAGGAAACTATTGAAGCTATTGCTCGCGAATTGAGGTTGCCAGAAAATGTCGCTCTCAACCAAGAAGTCCTCGAATTTGCCAAAGAGCATGGAATGTATTATCTCGAAGATCGTGCGGGGACGAATATTCACGTCCAGATTTTTGATACTTCTTTGCTACCTTTAGATTTACTGTCTCCTGAGTTAAAGCTCGACCGAACATTAGTTGAGGAAGACAAACCAGTTATCTTAGTGATGGATTATGCTTTTGGCGAGCAAGCTTTCGAGCTTTTCGATGAATTACTCAAACCCTATAAAACTGAAGGACAAGCTAAAAAACTCAATCTGAACTCGATTTCAGTGATGGGTAAGGCGGGAACGTTAGTAGGCAATAAAGGAGATTTAATGCTACCAACGGCACATATTTTTGAAGGGACGGCAGATAACTATCCTTTTGAAAATGAAATGAGCCGACAAGATTTTCAAGAGGCAGAAATTCCCGTTCATCAAGGAGCTTTATTGACGGTGTTGGGAACTTCGCTGCAAAATGCCGATGTTTTAGATTACTTCAAAAGTTCCTCTTGGAATGTAATCGGCTTAGAGATGGAAGGAGCGCATTTACAAAAAGCAATCCAAGCAGCAGCTAAAATCCGTAAGAGTATCGACGAAAATGTTATTCTGCGTTATGTTTACTATGCTTCTGATAATCCTCTAATTACAGGCAGTACTCTAGCTTCAGGAAGTTTAGGGCAAACTGGAGTCAAACCCACCTATGCGATCGCCCTAAAGTTTTTACAGAAAATTCTCGCTTAATTTCTGCTGTAGGCGAGTATAACGCTCTTGGTGCTTGAGTTGGTTAACGGCAATGGTAATAGCTTTTTGAGCGCCAATAACAATTGCTAACTGTTTGGCACGGGTCAGTCCCGTATAGAACAAATTACGAGACAGCATAACGTAGTGAGACAGAAAAAGTGGCAAAATAACCACGGGATACTCCGAACCCTGAGATTTATGGATACTTATCGCCCAAGCTAAAGTAATTTCATTCAAATCGGCATAATCATAGGAGACATTTCGTCCATCGAATTGAATAATAACCTTCTTTTCCAGGCGCTCGATCTCTAAAACCGAACCCAAATCACCGTTAAACACCTCCTTGTGGTAGTCATTTTTCTGCTGCATAACTCTGTCTCCAACCCTCAAAGTCAAACTACCGTAGATTAATTGAGCTTTCCCTTCACTGGGAGGATTGATTAATTGCTGCAATACTCGATTGAAATTACGAGTGCCAACAATGCCTCTAGTCATGGGACAGAGAACTTGAACATCTGTGGCGGGATTGAAACCAGTTTGGGGCAGAAAATGTTCGATTAGCTCGCAGACTGTCTGTACTCCATGTTCGGGTTTGCTGCCTCCCAAATGCCAGAGGCAATTCATAGTAGGCTTCATGCTAATCGGTTCGAGTTGGGGGTACTGCCCACGATTGATTTGGTGAGCGGCTCGCACGATGCCACTATCGGCAGCCTGTCTGAATACTTGAGTTAGTTTAACTACAGGAATACGCTGGGAGTTCATTAAATCCTTGAGTACATTACCAGGGCCGACTGAAGGCAACTGATCGATGTCTCCTACCAGCAGCAACTGGGCTTGGGACGGGATAGCTTTGAGTAGGGAATGAGCCAAGAATAAATCTAGCATCGAGGCTTCATCGACTACAATTGCCGTATAGGGTAAGGGGTTATCCCGATCTCGTTTGAATCCCATAGTTGCTGGGTCGAATTCCAACAATCGATGTAAGGTTTTAGCTTCCAATCCCGTCATCTCGCTCAATCTTTTAGCAGCCCTACCAGTAGGTGCGGCTAAAGCAATCTTTTTGCCCATTGCTTTCCACAGAGCCACAATGGGTACGAGTAGAAAAGGTTTTGCCCGTTCCAGGGCCACCAGTCAGTATTGTCACCTTTTCCCTGGCTGCTGTCACTACTGCTTGTTGTTGTTGGGGGGACAATTCTAGGTTTTGCGATTTAGTAAACCGCCCAATCCAATTTCTGACCCTGTTTAGATCTATTGTTTCGGTGTTAGCTAAATGTTGTTTGAGTAACTTGGCTAGGTTTTGTTCGGTATGGAAAAAGCTCGGCTTGTAGTAAATGGGTTCTTCTTCTGGTTCGACAATCAACTCTCTCTTACCGACCATCTCGTTCAAGACACCTACTATTCCCTCGACTTCAGTTTGGTGTTCTTCAATAGTTAATAATTCCAGTGCCGTTTCAATCAACAAACTTTGAGGTAAGAAACAGTGACCGTCATCTGCTGCTTGACTCAGTATATGCAAAATCCCCGCACTGTAGCGATACTTCGACCAAGGGGAAACGCCCAAATTGCGAGCGATTTTATCGGCAGTCAAGAAACCGATGCCGTAGATATCAACTGCTAGTTGATAGGGATTGTGAGTGACAGTGGCGATCGCGTTGTTGCCATACTGCTTATATATTTTGACAGCATAGATAGTGGATACACCATGACCTTGGAGAAACACCATCACATCTTTAATCGCTTTCTGCTGCTCCCAAGCACGTTGAATCATGGCAATTCTTTTTTTAGCGATGCCAGGGACTTCAATAAGCCGTTCGATCTGATGTTCGATGATATCTAGGGTTTCTAAGCCAAAGTGAGCGACAATTCTATGGGCTGTAACCGGTCCTACTCCCTTAATTAAACCGCTACCCAAATATTTCTCGATGCCAGTAATAGTTGCGGGTAGGGATTCTTGGTAGTCAACTACTTGAAATTGCGAGCCGTATTTCGGATGATCGCCCCAAGTTCCCTTGAGTTGTAGAGTTTGTCCAGCTTGAATGTTGGCAAAGTTGCCGACAATGGTAATTAGTTCCGATACTCGAGGAGCTTTTAAGCGAGCTACCGTATAGCCCGATTCAGGGGAGTGGTAAGTCAAGCGTTCCACTACTCCCGTTAGGGTTTCATTAGCAGGTTTAGAAGACACTTTGTAGGTAGAGGTAGACATGAGAGTGTAACATTAGTATAAATATATTAAATTAATTGGTATTTCTGAGGTTATTAATCAAAATCCCCAAGGAATACGATTGGGTTGGGAACTAGCTGATTTTAGTCGCTGGAGACTGTAATTGTAGTCAGCAATGGCTTGTCTGCCAAAAGCGATTGGCGAGAGCCAGTGCGCGGAGCGCAATCGCAGCTTTGGCTTCTTGGGCTAATTGTTCCATCATCTCTGGAGTTACCTGTCCTGACAGTTCGAGATGTTGAATATGCCGTGCTGTAACAATAGCGGGATTGATGGTTTCTGGACTTAAACATAGATATTTGAGGGGAGATTGAGACATTATCCTTTAGTACCTGCCTGTTTAATAATTTGAATTGGTTGACCGTCTTCTCTTTGAATTTTGGCATTGGCAGCAGCGGGAATAAAGGGAGATAAAACTTGTCGGAGTTTGTCATCATCTGCTGCAATCTCCGCATCAATAGGGTATTCCTTACCTTCAAAAACTAGAGTAACTTTATCGCTCATGGTTTTAACTAGAATAATTGAACTTGTTTGATACTTGAAGTGTCAGATTCAGTTGGCTGAGAGGTTTTACTAGATTTAGCAGTCTTAGTAGTTTTCTGCTTACTGGTTTTACTTTGCTTGACGCGAGCATGGAATTCTCTCTGCGGTAAATCGGCTTTTAACTCTGCAAGTAAATCTTTTATCGGTTCTGGTAAATCTAATTGCGACCGCTTGACTATTTTAGTTAGGGGAATATCTTCATGGGTGCTAATGGCAATGGTACAGTCAGAATCGTCGGCATCTGTTTGGCATGGATGCAATAACAGAACTATTTTGACAGTGCATTTTTCTAGATCGTAGGGTTCGGGTTGGGAAGTTTTTGAGGTGTCTGTCATCTTAGGTAATATCCTTGCTTAATTCGTAAACTACGCGCTGTTTTTGAAATACTTCCGTGCCTTCTACTTCAATCCCTTCTTTCCAAGCTTGAGTGATGGCTTTCTTATCGGCTCTAATCTCGACCTTTTCATAGCGATATTCTTCGGGTAAATCTTGAGTCGGGATTAACACTTCACAGCTTGGAGGATTGGTTTTGATTTTGATAGTTCTAGACAAACCTTCTGTCTTGGTTGCGATTGCTCCTGCTTCATATAGTTTGATGATGGTTTTATCGATGGTTTCTTTTTTATCTTTAAGCCGTTCGATGGCTCGATTGTGAAGTTCGACGAGATATTGTTTTCTGGCTGCGATCGCTTTGATTTCAGCATCAATCTGTTCGGCTACTTCAGCCACGGCATCAATGGCTACTTCCTGGTCGGATTTATGCTGCAAAAATGAGGTAGTTAAGATTTCAATGTCCGACTCATCTTTGGCTTGTTTGAGTAGATTCCATAATTCAATTGCTCGCTTGGAACTATATTTTAGAACTTGAGTAGCTAGGCTCATTTTTCTCCTTCTTAATATTGACTATTGATACAGGTATGAAAGTAGTCGCGTTCTTGCTCAATTCTGGCTATTAAATGCTTTGATGATTCGATATTATTATCTTGAGTTTGTTGGTTGTTTTTAGTTTTTTCTCTGGCTAGGTTATTATTTAAGCTTATTGTTTGTTTGGTTTTCATAATGGCAATCAAAGCGTGAATTTTTAGCCAATATTCGGGGCGGTAGCCCTATACTGCGATCGAGGTTAAGAATTAAATAATTACTAGATATAATTGCCAAATTAATTTGAATTATTATTCAGCCAAATGCAAGCTCCATATAAGATTTGAGTATGACACTTTACCTCTTTCTTTTTGTTATATTTATAGTTATTAATGTTGGTACAAAAGCACATTAATCCACTTACTTGGTTTTCTCTAATTAGTCTGGCTAAATGTAAAACTCGATTGAGATAAACCATTTCCCACAGTTGCAGGGTGGCGATTTTCTTTTCTCGATAGGCTTTGAGTATTTTCCACAGCCACGAACGATATGACATTAAAGATTCTTCCAGAGAATTAACTTTAAAAACAGCATTACTATTGGGTTGATGAGAAAAAGGATTACCCAGACCAATTAGTTCTGGATTTCCACTTTTTCTACCGCAGAAAATTATGTCAGGTCGGGTTAATAAGGCGCGATTGTACTTAAGAATGTCGATTGGCATAATCAATTAATAACAGTTGATTTAATTTCACCAATCGAAGATAGCGATAGCTATCTATACGAGCTATTTTAAGTAATCGAATAAACTTGCTTGATGTACTTTAGGCACTAATTTTTTATTATCTAAAGCCTTATTAACAATCGCTTTTGTAACATTTTCAATATTGTTTTTCTCAGGTTTCTTCGTTAGCTCTCGTAGCGTTTGTTTTAGATTCTCTTGATAGATTTCATTATCAATTGGCTCTAACTTAACTTTAACAATGTCAGCAAATGCAGGTAGCCAAAATTTAGTATTAATCGATTCAAAATTTTCTAGAGTTAGTGAGTTACCATGAATTAAATCGGTATTACCCAACCACCAAATGGGACAATAGTACCAAGGGGCGTAGAGGGCGAATTGGAACAGTGCAGATTCGAGTAGATCGCGATTGAGATCGATGCCAATAGCACAGAGATTATAGTTACTCTGGGTTAATAGCATCGACCCCGTACCTACGGCTGGTTCGTTGACTGTTTTGATGCGAGCTAGCTTATCCCCAGAGCAATCGGAGTCAAGGATTTTGCTAATAAATTCGGACACAACCATAGGAGTTGGGAAAAATCCCGTCGCTTGCTGTGCCTTTTTTCCTGAGATTTGAGGCAGGATTCTACCAAAGTAGTCGTAGGGAAACATCAGCAGATAGGAGAGATCGAACAGTTGGTACAGTCGCATCGATGCTCCTTCACAACCTTGGGGTTCTAGTGGTAATTCCTTGTAACCAGGATGTCCCAAACCAAATAATAGCCAGTGTAGGAAGTACCTTAGATAACTCCAGCTACTCCAACTATTCCAGCCACCAGATACGGGAATGGCATCCAAACAGTCAAGCAACATTTTCTCTGCCTGTTCGTTATATGCCCAGCTAATCTGAGGTATTTCTCTATCTGGTAGGGTATGTTCGATGACGAATTTAGGGATTGCTTCTGGCTTTCTATTTTCAATTAACGATATTGCTTTCTCCAATCTCCAACGCTCCCAGGCTACTTCGGGTAGCATTTGACATTCGCTCCAGTATTGCCATCTACCCCACATTAAGTTCTCCGTTTGTGTTAGGTAAGGAAAGAGCCAGCCGTGCTTTAAATCTCTTTTCAGATGGGGGTCAAGTTTGTTCGGTTTCTGAGCTTGATAATGTCGCCAAAGTTGTTGCTTTTCATCAGGACTGAGGGGTGTTGGCATTGTCTTGAGAGAAATTCTAAGTTTTTCTCTCAACAGCGTTAGCTAGAGCATTTAGAAACGTTAGTTCACTTTCCTCTGAATTTAGCACCCAAAAACAGAGCGATCGTCACTATCGATTTACCCGACCAACTGCCAATAACCACTATCGATTTAACAGGAGAATCGGCTGATTCTTTAAGCAACATTAATTTCCGATAGTAGAAGGAGTTGAGATATGGGTTGAATGTCAGACAATTTTACTGAATCGGATAAACAAATATTGATATTCTTTTTCCCAGTTAAAGAAGTAGCAATATCGATATTTTTTACTTTGACCAACTTTCTCTGATGAGAATTGGATACTAAAACAATAGTATCTCCAATTCTTTTTTTGATTTCATCATCAGAAAAATTATCGAATTTACTATCGGTGCTACTAACAATAACTCCAAATCTGGGATGTTCAAAATAATCTAGTATTTTCATATAGTTTCTCTCTTTATCTGTGGTTGATATGTAATAAATGTTTAATTTGGCGAACTTTAATATCTGCTTTATATAGACGAGCTATTGCATCCCTAAGTAAAGTATATCTCTCAGTAGATGTAAGCAAAGGGGCAAATCTTGCTGCTCTTATACTAGCTTGAGCTTCTTCAAGAGTTGGTTGTAATTGTGTCTTTTGGGCTAATGCTGCTTCCCTATGACCTACTAATTCATGAGCAATTGAACCTTTCCAAGTGATACGGGTGTTGGCACTCAATGTACCTTGTCTATCAGCTCGATTTGCTGGCATAACATCACTGCCAATTTGAAGCAGATCGAAACCTGGACTGTAAGCAGTATTTAACTGGCGATCGTCAACCCATCTAATTATTTCTAAATCTTTTAAGTTGTCTAAGGAAAGCGATGAAATATATTCTTCAATCTGTTGTTTTTGAAAGTTTGTAAGAGGTAACTCACCTCGTAATCCTCCTGTATCAACTTGATATGATTTTTTCTGGTATTTCACTGATTAGATATTTTTGATGTTGTAAATGTAGCAGGTAAGTTAAAATTCCTACAATTCTAATTCCATAGTGTTATTAAGTTTTTTCTCAATCGAAGTGTTTTCAGCTTCTGATTTTAAGATTGTTTTGACCTTATTCCAATGAGTCAGCCAACTTTGCTGCCAACTACTGGCATTCTCTTGAATTACTAGATTAGAAACCTTATCTGAAACTAACTGTTTATCCCTACTATTAACAACTACAGTGTCAAATTTAGTTAAATCGAGTTCTATAGGTTGTTCTGAGCGATCTAAACTCAAATACAAACAAGGGCAATCTTCCTTATTCACCAATCTATCAATTAAATAGGCAGATACAGCTTCTACGGGAGAGCTAGTGACAATCATTTTCTTAACTCGATCGCTACTGTTATTAATTTCAAACCAAAAGTGAGAATCCTTGCTACCCAATAAGCTGCGTTTGTGCCAAATTGGTTCTCCTTTCTCCGATGCATCTAGCAAGCCAGCCTCATTTAAACCAGCAGAAATATGTTTGGGAATGCCATAGCGATTGAGTAGTTTCTTTTGTAGACTATGCCACTGGTTTTGGTCTGGTATTTGTCGAACTTTCTCGTTTGGGAAGGCAGAGGGCTGGTTAGCTAACGCTTTGAGAGATTGTGGTAGCCAATAGTCAAGGTCAATCTGTTTCCAAGAGATAGATTGTTTGTTATCTATTTCTACAGATTGACCTCGATAAGCAGCTTCAATTGCGGGAATATCCCTCACTTCATCAAAATCGATGCCTCGTTCTGAGATTAACTTGGGAAAACTGCCGTTATGTAGCTTGCTACCTCTAACTTTAAAATCTCCCAAGCGATAGCTAATGCGCTTTCTCCCTTTTTCCGTAATATAGGGTCGTACATCAATTCCCAACTGCTGCATTCTACCTATAAACGAGGTCATGGTCGGTTTATCTCGACTGGCAACATCAATCGCAGCTTCTAGCTTTGCCATTATAGGAATTTCTGGTGCTGTATCTGGGTATTCCCTGCTTTCTCTTTGATAGCGTTTTAATTGGTTGGTTTTAGGTCGTTGGCGATCGCATTGATTACTGGAGACAACGGGGGTTAGGTCGTGTTCTGCTTCTAAAGCTCTGAGAATCTTTTCTAAACGAGTTTTATCGAAACTATCAGAGACTCTCTCGCCATTAAAATCGATCGCATTGATGACAATATGGATGTGGTCGTGGTCGTGCTGCCAATCGTGTCCTGGGTCGTTTCTGCCGTGGGCGATCGCTATCCATTGATTGTTGGTATAGCCCAACCCATTAACTACTGCTTCGGATATCGCCACTTTAATAGAATCATCTACTTCCCCATCAGTAGGAGCAAAGCCAATGGAAATATGCTTGACTGGTTTTTTGGTAGTGGATCTGGTGCTGGCAATCCAGTTAAATTGACTGGCGAGTTCGGTAGCATTGGGTTCGAGCAATATACGATCGCCACCGATAATCCGAGCCTCTTTATCATCTTTGAGCAGATATCTAAACAGGCGATCGAAGTTGCTACCAGTAGTTATTTTGCCAATCAATTGACTTTTCTTCCCTGTAACTGGGTTAAGGTTTGACGGATCAGAGCGTAAATTTTTTCTAGCATCTCTAGATCTTCAGGATGTAGCTCGTAAATTGAACCAGAAGCAGCTTGGGTATTGTGTATGCTAGCTAACCGAGCGAGATTATTACCCTGACGACAGAGTTCTAAATATAGTGCTTTATTGATCGCTGGAGTTATTTGAGTCGATTTTTGATTTAAACCAGCAGCAATTAAATATTTACCCAGACTCATACCTGAAGCTTGAGCCTTAAGTTGTAGTTCTGCTTTTTCTGTAGGTGTAGCTCTAAGATCTATTCGTGCTGCTTTAAATTCTTTTTGGTGGCGATAATTTTGTTTTGTTTTGGTCATCGAACAGAGGTGAGAAAACTTAAATAACAAGAGAGAAAAAAAGGTATCGAATAAATTTTGTTGGGGGTTTTAGGGGAACGCCCCTAACAAGCCGTGCCGTATTCTTATAAAGGTTAATACTTCAGTATAAAAAGTACAGACAAAGGCACTGCTTGCTAACAATAATATCACAGAAATAATTGGTAATTACTAATAGCAAAAACTAATTTTATGCTAGCATATTAACGCCAATAAAAGGTGATATTTGGCGTTAATATGTACTTTTATTTATATGACAAAACGATAAATTATCTAGTCAAAATTGGGAATTGTTAGCAAAATTCTACTGTGATAATTTATTAGTAATTCACTCGTGCGGAAGAAAAGCGAAATTTCGGCGTATGATTGTTGCTTTCTCGACTTAGTTGTTTTTTAACAGTAATTTATAGATTTTGTAAAGCACTTTATCTGTTAAATATTTTCTTTAAAGCAAGAGATTGAATTTTTATTTAGTTTGAGGTGTACCGAGAGAGGATGGCAAAAGAAAAAAGATTGAAAATAGGATCTGGTTTTGAACTTAGGTGTTCTGCTAATAGTCCGTTAGGAGAAGTAATTAACTATCTGCAAAAAATGCCTTTGAATAATTTAGAAATGGCAAGAAGTACCCTAATTGCCCGTTATTTACCATTTACTTTGGATTTATCCCAACAAGAGCATCGTGCTGCTGCTTTAGCTTGTGCGATTGAATGCGAATCATGGGGAAGAGCGATTAGGGAATACTGTGGATTACCATCTGCATCTATAAGTCCAATAGCTGTATCTCAGCATCATTCTGTAATTCCTAAGTCCGCAAATAGCGAAGTTTTTTCAAAGGAAAAAGAATCTTACATAGAGACAAATAAGGTGTCTGCAAAAAAACAGGAAGGGGATGAATTAGATAAGTTTAGGCAAAAGCTACAAGAGCTTGTCGATAGTTCATCATCAGCCGCAGATGCTAAGGATAAATTAACCAAACTCCAGCCTGAAAAAGACGAATCTTGGACTGAAGCACAGTGGGAGTTGTGGGAAGAATTTACTACCAAACAAGAAACTGAAGCCGATAAACAGCTTCTCGGAGATTGGGGAAGTCGAGCGATGCACATTTAGCAACCATTAATTATTAGTAGAAAAGAAACATGAATAAACGAGCCTCAAAATTAACTGTAGTTTGCGACCACGGTACGAGTTTGACTAAGGTACTGTATCGAGTTGGCAGAAGCGGTCAGCCAAAGCAGTTAACTATGGATGCACAACTATTAAAACTAGATGTAAATGTAGTTGAGAATCTGCAAGAAACTTCTAGATTCGGTAAGCCCGAACATAATGCTTGGTTACAAACAGATGGTAACTCTTGTTATTTAGTAGGGAGATTGGCACGGGAGTATCGCGCCTCAACCAGTATCAAATCGCTAAAATACGAATCAATCGTACCTAAAATTCTCTCAGTTGTGGGTGCGATCGCGCTCAAAGAAAAGTTATCCGAGCAAATAAAATTAGATTTAGCTCTATTACTACCATTGGGTGAATCTAGTAATAATAGCGATCTAGAAAAAGAATTAGCTGAATCAATTACTGAATTTAAGTTTCAGGGCAAGACTATGGGTGTAGATTTGCAGAGATATCGATGTCAACCAGAAGGGTACGGTATTGCCTCTCATCTGCTCAAAATTTGCTCCCTCGAATCAGTTCAAGCTCAATCTTTTGCCGTATTGATGTTTGGTTATCGTAATACCAGTTTACTGCTGTTTCAAAATGGCACTCTCAGTTTTGACGGTAGCGAAACTACTAATTTGGGCTTTTACAATTTCTGCGATCGCATTATTAAAAAAACATCTGGGTTGACTAGAGAAAATATTCAATCTGCTATTTATACTTGCAGAGAGAATATTATTAACCACAAAACTGCATTGGGTGAAGAGAGATTGACCACTAAAATTGTAGTAGAAGAGTTAGTGAAGTCGAGAGATAAACAGAGGGCTGAAATTGAAAAAGCCAGGATTGAAGCTGCGATAAATAATTCCAAAATAGAATATTGGCAATTACTGGAAAGTTGGTTAGAGGAAGTTCTTCCCACTCAAAGGCAATTAGATAGGCTAATTTATACGGGCGGTACATCGGGGTTTTTCCGACAAGAGTTAAACGATTACTTATCGGCTAAATATTCAGAAAATGTAGAGGTTAGTTCGACAGAAGAATTAGAGCAAGAGCTTCAGTTGGAGTTGAATTTAAGTAAAATTAGCTCCAATAGATTTAAACGGCAGCAACTACCATTAAGATTTGCCGATGCTTGGGGTTTATTTGTGGACTTTGCTCGATATACTTCAGCTTCTTTACGGGCATCTCAAGTCAGCTAGTTTTCCTCGTCAAGCCTGTCCTCTAGTTTGCCAGAAACTTCGATCGAGTTAGGTGTCAACTAAGCCCTTGAAAGTGTCATATAATGTTGGCAAAATCTCGAATGATGGCTGGAAATAATAAGTTTAAGAAAGTCAGAAAAACCCTCGAACAAGCGGGGATTAAATTCGTCCGCATCCTTTGGTGTGACAATGCCAACATCATTCGGGGTAAAGCAGTACATCTAGATTTACTCGATCGCGAATACTTCGATTATGGGGTGGGTATATCGGCAGGGCAACAGGGAGTCCCCGTGATGTACGATGGTGTCATTCCCGAAACGGGTTTGAGTCCAGTAGGGGAAGTTCGTTTAGTGCCTGATTGGTCGACTTTGAAGATATTACCCTATACTCCCGGTCATGCTAGCGTTATGGGTAATATGGTAAGGGACGGCGAACCTTGGGCAATGTGTCCCCGTAATTTCTTAATCAAAACTATTGCTGTCGCCCAAAGCCAGGGATTAACAGTCAAAGCAGCATTTGAGAATGAATTTTACCTGCTGCGCCAGACAACTCAGGGATTAAAACCAGCCGACGAAACTCCCTTCGCTTCTACTCAAGCAATGGATTTACACTGGGAAGTGATTGACGAAATTGCCGATGCCTTAATTGCTCAAGGTATACCCGTAGAACAGTATTATCCCGAATCTGGTTACGGTCAACAAGAGATATCCATGCGCTATAGCAATGCTTTAGCTGCTGCTGACAGACAAATTACCTTTCGAGAAACCGTTCGGGCGATCGCCAGTCAGTACGATTTAGCAGCTTCTTTCTTACCCAAAATCTTTCCCGATACGGCTGGTAGTGGCTGTCACCTGCATCTCAGTCTCTGGCGAGAAGAACAAAACTTACTCCCCGATCCTCAAGGCATCTGTGGACTTTCCCAGACAGCGAGAGAATTTATTGCAGGAATCTTACATCACCTACCATCATTAATGGCATTAACTACCCCTAGCGTTAACTCCTACCGTCGCTTATTACCCCACTGTTGGAGTGGTGCTTATGGCTGTTGGGGACTAGATAACCGAGAAGCTGCCGTGCGAGTCCCCAGTAACCCTGCTGGCTGTCCCACTCATTTCGAGTTAAAAACAGTAGATGCCTCTGCCAATCCCTATCTAGCATTGGGTAGCGCGATCGCTGCTGGTCTAGATGGAGTGCAGAAAAGTCTGGAAGTACCAAATCCTATAGATTTAGATCCAGGAAACTTGAGTGCAGAAGAACGATCTAGTCGGGGAATCGATCGCTTACCGAGTAATTTAGAGGAAGCTATTGCCCATCTGCAACAAAACGATGTTCTGTTAAATGCCTTAAATCCCGAATTATCTCAAGCATTTTTAGCAGTACGTTCAGCAGAATGGTCAGCGATGAAAGATTGGGAATTGGAACGAGAAGTAAAAACCTTGTGGGGACGATATTAAGATAATACTCTTTGTTGGGTCTTTTTTCTTAAAGTGAAAAAATAATGAATTACACAATTCCTTCTTATATAGAAGAGCGTATTAGAGAAATACCACTAGCAGATATAAATATAGTTAATGGCTCTACTCCAGTTGTAGCTTTTGGAAATGCACAAATTTCTCATATAGCAACCCTGGGCTTGAATCCTAGTAAATTAGAATTTTTAGATAGAAATGGGATCGAATTAACTGAATCTAAGCGTCGCTTGGAAACTCTAAATTCACTTAAAATAAAAGATAGAGAAAACATAAATGATTGGCAAGTTAAGCAAATTTGGAAAGCTTGTAACAATTATTTTAATAAAAATCCATATTTTTGGTTCAATAAATTAGAAAAAATTCTAAAATATTTTAAAGTATCTTATTACAATAATACTGCTTGCCATCTTGATATCGTCCAATGGGCAACCGATCCTGTTTGGGGTAAGCTATCGAAAGAAACAAAAAAAACTCTTATCAAACAAGATATAAATTTCTTAAAGAAACAATTGACTAACGAAAATATTGGAATTTTATTATTAAATGGACGTTCTGTTATTAATGAATTTGAAAATTCTTTTGAATGCAACTTTGAGAAATACACTAAACTTAAAGAAGATAAACTTTCATCTGAAATATACAAAGGGTATTTATTCAATAAAATAAAACTCATAGGATGGAGTATTAATCTTCAGTCTTCTCCTGGTGTTACTAATACTTTTATTGAAACTATAGCTCAAACAGTTTCAGATATATAGACCTGTGTTTCATAACCCTTTTCTAGTTCTTAGAACCTAACACAATCTGAGAACAAAAATTTAATTAGTCCCTTTCTCCTTTACTTTTTCTTCTAAACCTCACCGATAAATAATCATTCTCAATCAAAAAGTAATGAACCTTACCGATATTCCCCTCATCGACCAACACGGACATAACTTACTACGACCTGAAGTTGCTGCCGATTATCCCTATACTGCCGTTTTTACCCAAGGTTACGATCCAGAAATAATTAACCACCACGCCCGTCATACTTTATTTTATCGACGTAGTTTAAAAGAAATTGCCACTCTACTGGAGTGTGAGGCAGAAGAAAGAGCAATTTTGTCCTGTCGGGAAAGTTTGGGATGGGAGCAATTATGCCAAATTTGTTTTAATTCGGGCAATATAGAAGCAATTTATTTAGATGATGGCTTGCAACCCGATGACATTCTACCGTTATCCTCTCACGAACGATTTGTTGGGGTTAAAAGGGTTTTGCGCTTGGAAGTTTTAGCCGAACAATTAATCCTGCAAACTGAAGATTTTGCTACTTTTCTCACGCGCTTCCTCGAAGCAATCGATCCGCCTCCTGCTGGGGTTGTGGCTTTTAAGAGTATAGTTTGTTATCGCACGGGTTTGGAAATCGATACCGTTACTACTGAGGTTGCTAGCGATCGCTTTAACCATCTCCAACAGCAATTAGCAGACGGGCGATCGCTCAGATTGGTAGATAAGCCTTTAATCGATTTTCTCTTACAACAGGCGTTATCAGTAGCTGCTAAATATCGGCTACCAGTACAATTTCATACGGGTTTTGGCGACCCCGATCTTGATTTACGATTGGCAAATCCCCTTTTGCTGCGTCCCCTATTAGAATCTCCCCAGTATCGTCAAGTTCCCTTTGTCTTACTCCACGCTGCCTATCCCTATATGCGCGAAGCTGGTTATTTGGCTTCTGTCTATCCCCAAGTGTATTTAGATTTCGGTTTGGCAATACCTTTTTTAAGCTTCTCTGGGATGCGTAATACTTTACGGCAATTATTAGAATTAGCACCAAGCAGTAAAATAATGTATTCTTCCGATGCTAAATTTATTCCCGATCTGTATTATTTGGCTGCTAAGTGGGGAAGACAGATTGTAGCAGAAGTTTTAGAAGAAGCGATCGCTGATAGGGAATTAACCGCTACAGAAGCTGAAACAGTTGCGATCGCCATTTTACGTCAGAATGCCCTAGATTTATATCATTGATACACTTCATAATTAACGCAATGGGGCAATCTTTTGCCTTCTAGTCCAGCAATTAAATTATCTACAGCCATTTGAGCCATTTTAGTTCTAGTTCGATAGCTAGCACTGCCAATATGGGGGGTAATAATTAGGTTATCTAGTTTTAATAAGGGACTATCAAGGGGAATGGGTTCGGGGTCGGTAACGTCCAAAGCAGCACCAGCAATGCGCTTGTTGCTTAATGCCCGATATAAAGCTGGCTGGTCTACCATCGCCCCCCTAGCAGTATTAATCAAAATAGCAGAAGCTTTCATTAATTCAAAAGAGCGATCGCTAATTAACCCCGTGGTTTCTGCCGAAAGGGAAGCGTGGAGGGTTACAAAATCTGACTCAGATAACAAAGTGTCTAATTCTACATAATCTACACCTAAAGAGCGTTCTAATGCCAATTCCTTGCGGTGTCTGCTGTAATAGAGAACTTTCATCTCAAATCCCCTGGCACGACGGACAACTGCCTGACCGATGCGTCCCAAACCTACAATACCCAAAGTAGAACCAGCTAAATCTGCCCCCAACAATAAAGTAGGCTGCCAAGTCTGCCATCGACCGTCACGAACGAATTTTTCTGCCTCCACTATTCTGCGTGCTGCTGCCATTAACAATGCCCAAGTCAGATCGGCAGTCGCATCAGTCAGCACTCCAGGAGTATTGCCGACAGGTATACCTCTAGCAGTAGCCGTAGCCACATCGATATTATCGTAACCCACCGCCATTTGACTGATGACTTGCAAAGATGTTCCTGATTCTATTAATTGTCGGTCTATTGAATCTGTTAGCAAACACAGCAAACCATCTACTTGCTTCACTTTATCTAGCAATACCGAGTAAGGTGGAGGTTGTTTTTCCGTCCAAATCTCTACTTCTGCTATTTGATGTAATTGTTGTAAATCGACATCGGGAAGACGACGAGTAATAAATACTTTAGCTCGTGACATAATTTTTATCTTGCAAGCTCTGAGTATTTTAAGTATGGCTAAAACGAAGCTTAAAAGAACAACCTCGATTAATTACTTTTAAACGGTTTCTTGGCTGTGTTTTTGGGCTGCTCTTTGTTTGAGCTTATCTGCTAGGGGTGTAATTTCTTCAGGGGGAACAATTTTAACTTTGCCCTGAACCGAAACAGCGATCGACTCACCTTTAATTCGGTGCTGTTCGATCGCTTCATCTACAGCTTTTTGAAATAATGCACTAATATTTTCAGGAGAGAAATCTATCTTGTTCATAATTAATTGTTAATAATCTGATTCCAAATATCTGATTCGATAACGGTAATTTCTTGGTTTGAGGCAGAACGATAAGCGACTAAGCTATTGTTATCCCTAGAGTTATCATAGGCTTGAAAGCGATTTGCAATTGGAAGATAAAGTTCGACAAAGTTTTTTCTACCTCGTTCGTATCTTCTACGTATTATATCTTCTGGGATATTATGACCTCCAGATGCTACTCTTCTGGCTACCCTACTAACTGCTAAATCTGCACTTTCTAACCAGACGTATACTAAATTAATTCTATATCCTTTGGCTTGGCACTTTCTTAAAAACCGACCAAATGTACGGGCAGCTAAGGTGGTTTCAAATGCAAAGTCAGTACCCTGTCGGGAGAGTGTACTCAGTCTTTCAAGCATCAACCTACTAGCTTGAATAGCCGCAGCATCAACATCATTAGGGTTAAGTTCGGCAGCAATAATATCGGCATTTACAAATTCTAGTTGATTGTCTGGGGAGGATAAAATGGTGGTAGCTAAAGTCGTCTTACCAGAACCATTACAACCTCCAAAAACATATATTTCAGGCATATGCAAGAGAATTACTATATCAAAGTCCTGTTAGATAATTGTATTGATTTCTGTCTACATCGGTAAGCGTTAGTTATCTATTTGGACTACTCAAGCTCATCATTTTGTACTATACATTTTGGGAATAGACGGCAATAAGTTTCAGGTTTATGATTGGTATTAATCGAGCTAGTAAACACATTTGTTAGCCAATAAAATTTTGTCTTGCTAGCTAAAAACAATTGAGTAATTAATAGTCGGTAATTGTTAATTATGAATGAAACTAAAACCCATAAAGCGATCACTTGTGAATTTAAACTACCATCAGCCACAGTTTTGCTAATTAAAAAAGATCCTTTTCAAAGATTAGGTCTTGGTAAAATCTTAGCCAAACAAGAATCTTTAACTATTTATGATTGTGCCGATTCATTTAAGGGATTGAGACTGGCACAAAGATATCAGCCAAATATAATTATTCTAGATTTAGAAATTTTAGTCAGTAGTAATTTCAAGCTTAACGAACAACTCCTCGAA
>JAAUYG010284249.1_pt1 | contig 19915 bp, 16 predicted proteins | sample 7278091 | NCBI WGS metagenome assembly JAAUYG01 (sample SAMN14350201, study PRJNA611818) | marine sediment metagenome | isolation source: surface marine sediment (0.6m) | place: French Polynesia: Moorea | collected 2018-08
GACTTAAAGTACTTAAGTCTGCTCCTGAATTAATTAGCTTTTCTATGTGCAAGAGATTTCTGTAGATGTATTTTAATTGTTGAGCGATCGCCACCCTTCTTTCTTGTCGAGATGGACGACGTTTTTTCGCCACTTTCAAATAATCTTTTCTCGCTTTTTTTCTATAAGTTCTTGGTTTTTTTTCTCCCTTTGTTTGACAACTTTTATAGAGAGAATCTATGATTTTTTCTGTTTGTCTTCTCGCTTGATTTAATATTTTCAAGTCATTGGGATAACTTATATCCCCAGGAGCGCAAGTAGAATCCAATATCAGCTTGCCTTTATTTTTTATTCCCTCTTCGTCCGCTGCTTTGTTTTTTTTTCTGATTGTTCGATTTTTTTAGTTAAATTCCCAACCATTTTTTGATTGATTTTATTAACCAAATTTAAGTCTATTCTTTCTCTAAAATGAACCATCAACGAGGCATCAAAGGGAGGTTCATTGCTATAGTTTGACATTCCCAGGAAATACTGTAGGTATGGGTTTTCTTTTATTTGTTCTATAGTTTCTCTATCAGAAATCCCTAGTTTTTCTTTAATAATTAATGCCCCTAATGCCATCCGAAATGGTTTGGCTATTGCACCCATTGTTTTTGAGAAATTTTCTGCATATTTTTCCTCAAATTCCGCCCAAGGAATCAATTCCGCCATAATTACCCATCGATTATCTGGGGACAACTTCTCCGCAAAAGGCAATTCAAATTTTTCTGGGCTTAAGTCAGACTGGTTAGATTTTCGGTACATTCGTTCTTACCGACGGGGTGCAAGGGTCTTTAACCAATTTTAGGGGTTTTTCGCCCCTTTCCCCTCACTTTTTTCTGCGCTCAAAATCTCTGTAACTTTTGTTACCTCAAGGTTATCAGCTTGTTCAGCAAACCCTAATTAGCGGCTGAGAGATATACTGAGTGCTAAACAACAGGCAAAAAAGAAAAAAAAAAAACCCTGTTCAATAACTTAAAGTTTAAATAAACTAATCACAAGAATTAGATTAAAAAACAAATTAGTGAGTTGATAAAAATGAGTTCTCTGACTGGAAAAGTAGCCATTGTTACTGGTGCTTCACGAGGCATTGGACGAGCTATAGCCAAACGCTTAGCTAGAGACGGTGCCGATGTTGTAGTCAACTACGTTAGCAATGCTGCTAAGGCACAAGAAGTAGTTTCGGAGATTGAAGCCAATGGCCAAAAGGCTTTGGCTGTGAAAGCAGATTTAGGTCAAATTCCTGAAATTCGTAACCTATTTAAGGAAACAATCAGTTTTTTTGGAAAGCTAGATATTTTAGTTAACAATGCATCTTTCTTTCCATCCCCAATTCCCTTGACGGAAGTAACCGAAGAGGACTTTGATCAAGTGTTTGCAATTAATGCAAAGGGGAACTTTTTTTCCTTGCAAGAAGCTGCACGGCATATGGAAAAAGGCGGGCGCATCGTTAATTTTTCATCCAGCGTTACCGTTGCTGGTGCTGAGGGCTACACACACTACTCAGGTACAAGAGCAGCAATCGAGCTGTTCACAAAATCTGCTGCTAAGGAGTTGGGTCCACGCGGGATTACAGTCAACACCGTAGCACCTGGACCAACAGATACAGAACTTTTTAGAGCATCTTTTCCAGAAGGCAAAGATGCAGAGATCGCCAAAGCTTCTCCATTAGGTCGTATTGCACAGCCTGAAGACATTGCTGATATAGTCGCATTTATAGTCAGCCATGATGCACGTTGGATAACTGGTCAATTGACTCGTGCGGTCGGCGGAACAACGGCTTCGTGAGATTGATTTTAGTATAAAAACTCAGCAGATACTCGTGTATTGTAACACTATTGGTAAAAGCATAGTAAACGTTTCAGCCTTCATTAATCATTACTTTGCAGGATTACTCTCAGAAACTCCTCTCCAACTTTGAATAACTTTCAGCACACTTTAAGTAAAACTTTAATAGAATGAATCCTAATACAGACCCTATCAAACGCGAACGCACAGTCCAAGTAGTTTCGGACTTTTTTAATCTCCTAGAGACGATGAACATTGAGCAATGGATTGATCTGTGGACTGAGGATGGTGTTCACCACATGCCTTACGCTCCCTCAGGGTTTCCCAACCGCGTAGAAGGCAAAACAGCAATCTATCGTCATTTTAATGTACTTCCCAAGACGATAAAAAGAATGGCATTCGTCGACCGAAAGATTTATCCGATGCTAAACTCCGATCAGGTCTTCGCCGAGTACCGTGGCGAAGTTGAAATTGCTGATACTGGTCGTCCTTATAACAACAACTATTGTGGATTGTTCCAATTGCGGGAGAATCGGTTAGTATCCGTGACAGAGTATTTCAATCCACTCGTTTTTATCGAAGCTTTTGGAGATACGTTGCAAAAAGTTTAAATGGACAAAAAAACTTTGTGACTAACTATATTTCCCTTGTATTATTCTAGATCTAAGAGAACAAGATCCTGTCGGAGAATTGAAACAGATAGAACAGGAAAACAAGGATTGGTAGTCAACCCGCTGCAAAGCTATACGGGGTGTGGCAACGATTAGTTGATTTCACTCCCATACAACAAGGAAAAGACTAAATCGTGAGTAAATCAATTTCAGTCAATTTAAATGAAACCGTCCTAAATTCGATCGCTATTGTCCGAGACAATCTTTTTCCAGAATCGGTGGAATACAACCCTAATACAGATCAATTCCTTCTCAGTTCTGTAACGGAGGGAAGTATCTACACTACCAACGAAGATGGCAGTGTATCTCCTTTTATCGAAGACGAGCGTCTAATATCTAGTATCGGTCTTGCTATCAATGAGGAACAAAATCGACTTTTTGTCCTTAATTCAGATGGAGGTAGCAGTATTCGGTCAAGTCCAGAAACAGAAAATCAACTAGCTACTTTAGGTATTTTCAATCTGTCAACAGGCGAATTAATTGACTATGTAGATTTGAGCAGTCTGCGTCCAGAAGAACCTCACTTTGTTAATGATATTGACATTGACGATGAAGGTAACGCCTACGTTACTGATAGTTTGTCGCCCATTATTTACAAAGTCGATCCAGAAGGTAACCCATCGATACTTCTAGAGGACGAACAGTTTGCAGGAGAAGGATTTAATCTCAACGGAATTATTGCACATCCCAATAATTATTTGATAGTTACTGACAGTAATGATGGTTTACTGTATAAAGTCCCGCTGGATAATCCAGAGCAGTTCACTCAAGTTCAACTTGATCGAAGTTTAGGTAATACTGACGGTCTACTTTTAGCCGATGAAGATGAATTAGTTGTTGTTAGCAATGAAAATGCAATCAGCGAATTTAACGACGAATCCTCTAATCAAGTATTCAGTTTACAGAGTGATGATAATTGGGAGTCTGCTGAAATAATTGACGAATTGGATCTTGGGAATGATGCTTTTCCTACTACAGCAAATATCTTAGATGGGGAAATATTGGTTTTGGATTCTAAGTTCGATATATTCTTAGCTGGTGGAACAACCGATGAATTTGCAATTCAGACAGTTGGTTTGATCGATACTCAAAATCAAGGTGAAAATATAAACGCAACTGACATTGTACCTATCTTCGGTAGCAACAATTCTGACCAACTTTTTGCCGACACGGGTGACTTGATATTTGGAGGCAATGGCAGTGCCAACTGATGCATCAGTTGGCACTGGTAATAATTACCTGTTTGGTAATGACCGAAAAAACTCTTGGAGCGCAAGCCTCCGTGATTTATCCGTGAGGTTAGCGTGGGGATTTTAATCCCTACCTGATTCATGGTATTATTCTTGTAATGGTAAAGAACCAGAATTATAATGCTGTAGCTTCCAGCCGTATCCTTACTTACGCTGCTACGCACGAGACTAGGAGGGTAGAAGCAATAAAACAAAAGTATCTGATTAGCGATAAAGACAAGTAAACATCGCGACAGATTGTCAATGCAAGCATTCTAGTCAGTAGTCGGGGTTCATGGTAGCCTCCGCACGTAGCTCATCACTTTGGTGTTGAGAATCCCCTGAATTTAGCAGCGAAAAAAGCAAGCTTTTGGAGAAATGCGTATTCATGGGGAGTATATCAAGGGAACGACCTACTCTTGTAATGTTTAATTAGGTGGAGCTACTTAAGCAAACAAAAGGAAATAAGAAAAATTATGTCTCTCAATAACTATTACACATTAGGACGTTCTGGATTGCGCGTCAGTCGTCTAGCTTTAGGAACAATGACTTTTGGTACTGAATGGGGTTGGGGTGCAGATCGTCAAACTGCCCAAACTCTATTTAATGATTATGTCGATGCTGGGGGCAATTTTCTGGATACTGCCGATCTTTATACCAATGGTACAAGCGAGACTTGGTTAGGGGAGTTTATTGCCGAACGTGATTTACGAGACAAAATGGTCATTGCTACTAAATTTTCCTATAATGCTGAGCCTGGAAATCCTAATGCAGGGGGGAATGGGCGTAAAAATATTCTGCGGGCTGTAGAGGGGTCACTTAAACGTTTAAATACTGACTATATCGATCTCTACTTACTCCATACTTGGGACAAAATTACCCCTGCTGAGGAGGTCATGCGTACTCTAGATGATTTGGTACGCTCTGGGAAGGTGCGTTATGTTGGTCTTTCTGATGTCCCTGCTTGGTATGCTTCCCGCGCTCAAACAATTTCCGAGTTAAGAGGCTATGAAACTCTCTCTACCCTACAACTAGAATATTCCCTAGTCGAACGCAACATCGAAAATGAGTTTGTTCCTTTTGGTACGGAACACGGTATGGGAATTATGGTGTGGAGTCCTTTGGCTAGTGGTTTACTCAGTGGAAAATATCGACCCAGCGAAGGTGGAGGAATGGGAGAAGGTCGTTTAGAAGCAACCAAAAATGTCAATAATCCCGCTTTTCAAAAGTTTACGGAAAGAAACTGGAAAATTGTTGCCGAGTTAGAAGCTATAGCGAAAGAAATGGGACACAGTATGGCGCAAGTAGCTGTTAATTGGGCTGCCAATCAGCCAGGTATCGCTTCGGTGATTGTTGGTGCAACCAAAACTCATCAGCTTAAAGATAATCTACAGGCATTGGATTTTACTATCCCCCAAGAGCTTTTAACCCGCCTAAATGAAGCAAGTTCTCCAGAATTAAAATTCCCCTACTTTTTCTTCAGTGCGGAAATGCAAGCTATGCTTCACGGAGGAGTAACAGTAGGTGCTAAACCTCAACATTATTATCCCCTAATTGAAACTAGTGGTAGTAGTGCTGGTGTTGAATTAGGTGATGACAACAACAATGAATAACTTAGAATATACATAAACTAATCACAAGGATTAAGTTAAAAAATAAATCAGTAAGTTGATAAAAATGAGTTCTTTGAATGGAAAAGTAGCAATTGTAACTGTTGCTTCTAGAGACATTGGACATGCTCTAGCTAATTGCTTAGCTAGAGACTGTGCCAATATTGTAGTCAACTACGTAAGTTTTTAGGTAATTATAATCGTGTCAAATTTTTCACGCCGTAAAGCTATCAGTTTAGGTACTGCTGCGAGTGCTGCTAGTCTAGCAACTGCGTTTGCAGCATCTACCGCTCAATCTAATACTCAACAGCCTATTGCTTCAACAACTGGGCAAGTGAATCCAAATGGTCAGTTTTCGGAAAAAGTTGTTTTGATTACAGGGGCAACATCAGGCATCGGAGAAGCTGCTGCTCGCGCCTTTGCCACTGAAGGAGCAATTGTTCATTTTTGTGGTCGGCGAGAAAATTTAGGAAATCAAGTTGCTCAAAGTATTGAAGCATCTGGTGGTAAAGCAACCTATCAAAAGGCTGATGTTAGAGAGGAAAGAGATGTTAAGGCTTTGATAGATAGTTGCGTAAAACGTTATGGTCGGATAGATATTGCATTTAATAATGCAGGTATAGATCGCCCTCCTGCTCCTTTGGCAGACACTACCACTGAAGTATGGGATGATATCATGAACACCAATGTACGTGGCATATTTTTAGCCATGAAGTATGAAATCCCGCAAATGCTCCAACAGGAGAGTGGAATAATCGTCAACATGTCTAGCATTGGTGGACATCGGGTATTTCCGAATATTAGTCCGTATCATGCCAGCAAATATGCGGTTGAAGCGATTACCAAAGGAGCTGCAAAAGAATATGCGGAACAGAACATTCGGGTTAATGCGATCGCTCCTGGTTTAGTCGAGACAGCTATGACGGAGCGAGTTGTTCGTGATTGGAACGTTACCCGTGAGGAGTTAGCATCTGGTTATCCTATAAATCGGATTTCTACTCCAGAGGAGCAAGTTCGTGTCGTGATGTTTATGTGTAGTCCAGAAGCTTCTTATATGACAGGAGCAATAGTCTCTGTGGATGGAGGAGGTTGGGGGTGATAACATCACCTATCGAAAGCAGCCCGATGCAGTCTGTTAGAAAGAATCCATTCTCAATCAGTGACCACTGAGCGTAAATAGTCAAAACCCTGGCTGATAGACACAAGTAGATAAAAAGCAGAAACAGCGTAAAAAAATGGGCAGTGAACGTGAGACACTGAAATTGCGAAAAACCAGTGAAAAATCATGACTCAACACCCACCTCTTTATCATCAACTACTGCAATACTTAGGTCAATACAGTCATTACTCAGATAAAAGGCATCTAGTTACGTTGAGTTGGATGGTGATGGGAGTGTTGCTAAGTCAAAGTCTTTGTTTGACAGAGTGGGAGCCCTTTGTCGTTAGCCGTGCAATCCAGGCTCAAAGCTACCAGAAACGATGGGGTCGCTTTTTAAAAAACCATAGAGTCGAAGTGGAGAAAATTTACCTTCCTTTAGTAATGGCGGCAATTAGCAATTGGTCGAAAGGAAGACTGTATTTAGCGATAAATTCCTTATTTGCGGATAAGTTACTCAGATTTGTTAAGATATACCAAGGTTCTTTAGCAAATTTTTGACGATAGTTTCTGCGATATTTAGCAGCTAAATTAAAACCACTAAATTCCTTTGTTTTTGTAACTCTAATTCCTGGATAAAAAAAGGCAGTACCAGGAGCTAATCCTAACTCTTTTAATTGCAACCAAATCTGATCTTCTAACTCCACATATTCATTCTTTTTTAATCGTAAGCTTAGATAGACCTTTGCTTATTCTGATAACCATTTGGCTAAATCGATACTACAAAATTCTCTATCTCCTAAAACCACAATTTTCAACTCTTTTAAGATTACCAATACTGGTTCTAAAACTGTTTTTTGTTGTGCTAAATTACTATTTACCTTGAGGGGCAATAATCGAAGATATATTGGGATTCCTCGACGTTAATACAATGAACTAACCATTAATAAATTTATCCCTCTTCACTGGCTTCTATCAATAACAAGATAAATTACTGCTCCTGGCTCATATTTTTCTTCTATCCAGGATTTAATTATGAGAAATCATAGTGTCTTAACATTAAATTTCCTAAGAGATAAAAATCTTTGTAGTTTGACAATTCTACTTTTTAACAATGATTTGGAACATAAAAATACAAACCCACATCAAAATATAGACCATTGTTGCTTTCATAAAGACTGTTTAAACTAAACTTGAGTTTTAATTTATAAAAACATTGGTAAATGGATTTTTTTAGCTTGATAAAATGCGAAAGTTTATTCTCAAAAGAGAGCAAAGATCTTGAAAAATTCCCAAAAAAATAACTCAATTGGTTGGTTAGATTGTAAACCAGCCACTTTAATAGGTACTTGTATAGCTGCAATAATGTTGACAACCGACGTTACCAGCGTCGGAGTAGCCCTAGACAGCATTCGTCAAGATTTAAATGCTAACTTTGCTCAATTGCAGTGGGTTATAAATGCTTACAACTTGACCTTCGGAGCATTGTTACTCGGTGCTGGTTCTCTGGCAGATTTATGGGGTCGCCGTCGCGTCTTCACCATTGGTGTTGCTCTTTTTATTATTGCAGCTCTTCTGTGTGGACTGTCTCAAGATCCTCTGATGCTCAATCTAGCTCGAGCTGCGGAAGGTATTTGTGCAGCACTTGTTTTACCAACAGGTCCTGCCTTAATTGCTAGTGCGTTCAGTGACAGTTCAGAAAGAGCCAAAGCCTTTGCCTTTGTGGGGGCTTCCTTTGGTGTTGGTCTTGCCTGCGGACCATTGTTAGGGGGTGTGCTGACTAGCACCTTGAGCTGGCGATGGATTTTTATTATTAACGTGCCTGCTGGCTTAGCCATCCTTGTGTTTGCAGTTCCAAAAATGTGCGAATCTAAAGATCCAGAAGCAACAGGCTTTGATAGTCTTGGTCTTGTTAGCTTTAGCATATCTTTGTTTCTTCTCGTCTACACTTTAATTAGCGGCGCCGAGCTTGGGTGGAGCAGTCCGAAAGTTCTGGGAATGTTGATTGGATTCTTGGTAGGAATCACCCTTTTTATCACAGTCGAGCGTGGTCAGAATCACCCTATGTTCGATCTAAAGTTGTTTCGCAAACCTACTTTTATTGCTGCTCAGATACTACCAATGGTACTTTCGTTTGGTTTTGTTACCCCATTAATTTATCTTCCACTTTTTCTTCAAGGAACTGAAAACTACTCCCCAATTGAGGCTGGACTAGCGATACTTCCCCTGACTATTCCTATGTCAATAGTTCCTATCTTAGTTGGTCGTTTAGTAGCACGGTTTTCAATACGTAGATTAGTTAGTATTGGTCTGGTGTTGAATGGTTTGGGTGCCTTCTGGTTGAGCGGAGTTGTTGTAGAAACTGAAAGGTTGACATTAATAGGTGCATTGCTAATTATTGGCATCGGCTCTGGAATAGTAAATGGACAAACAGATAACCTAGCCGTAAGCACGGTTTCCTCTGCTCGTAGTGGGATGGCAACAGGAATCTTTAATACAATGCGTCTTACTGGTGATTCAATCACAATTGCCGGTGCTGGGGCTCTTCTATTTGGACTAACTCAAAATCGTCTAACTGATTTACTATGGGGAACTTCTGTTGAACTAGGAAATTCCGCTACAGAGATTATAAATCAGGTAGCGCGTGGTGATATCAGTGGTGCAACAGTCTCTGGAGGACAAGAATTATTTACCGAAGCTGCTGTTATAAGTTATTCGAGTGCGTTTAGTAATTTATTGGTAATAACTACCTGTGTCTCTTTTGTTGGAGCTTTGTTGATGCTAACTTTAATTCGGTCACAAGACATATATTCTTCGGATACTTCCTCTTCCCAACAACCGCAGAAGTCAACTGAAATACTTTCAAAACAAGCGCAATATTAGCAATTTTAGGTAAAAGCATATCAATCTCTTCTTCTAGTAATAAGAGCAGATATAAAACGCGTTGAGTTTCATTTTTAGTTCCGTTTTGCGCCGAACAGTATTTAATGTCTTAATCTACAGTTGTATATTTCGAGACGATAGGGCTGAATTATTGCGGGATGATTTCTTGAATTCGCTTAGATAAAGTGATTCAACGAATAGTTTGGTTAAGTGTAAAATTACCCTAACATTTTATTTAGGTTATTCACTATCAAGCTTCACCATCTTATCATTATTCAACGTCTATATGGTTTTGATAGAACAATCTTAATTAACCTATTAACTAAATGAAAAGGTAGTGAACATTTTTATCTCTCCTCTGTGGACAACTTCTTATCTACTAGCAGAAGTAACGAATGGTGAAGCCTATACTAAAGCAGTAGTCGCTTCTTTAATGGTGACTGCTGGCACGATCTTTCTTCTAAGCGTCCTTTTAGGTGAACTCTGCGTTCGTTTGAGTTTGCCAACAGTGTTGGGAGATTTGGCAACTGGCGTAATCATGGGTGGTTCCATACTTAGTATTCTGGTTTTCTCCGAAGTGGGCGAACAAGCTAACAGCACGATGCTTCAATTTCTGGAATGGGTAACACAAGCCGATCCTGAAACCACACTCGCCGCTTACCAATTTCAAATGCGAGCGTTTATCAATGAAAGTGCCAACATTGGGTTATTGACTTTGTTGTTTGTTACCGGGCTCGAATCGGATTTAGCCGAGTTGATCCAAGTTGGAACTCAAGCTGCTACAGTTGCGGTTACTGGTGTAGTTTTACCTCTAGTCATAGGCGCAATCACTCTGAGCGCCCTGTTTGATGTGCCAACAATTCCCGCGCTTTTTGCCGGTGCCGCTTTAACTGCTACCAGTATTGGAATTACAGCTAAAGTGCTACAAGATCTCGGTCGCCTCCAGTCTAGTGAAGGTCAGATTATTTTAGGTGCGGCAATTCTTGATGATATTTTAGGTATTGTGGTTCTGGCGATCGCCCTGAGTCTAGTCGAAACTGGAGAAATTGAAATTACCAAGATCATCTCTCTTTTAATTAGTGCCACAATTTTTGTTTTAGTAGCAATTTTACTCAATCGCTATTTTTGTCCTGTTTTTACGCCCATAGTGGAGCGTTTCAAAAATCCTGCGGCGTTAATGTTGTTTTCTCTAATTTTTCTCCATATACTAGCTTTGACAGCAATTGGCATTGGTTTAGAAGCATTATTAGGAGCCTTTGCGGCAGGGTTAGTTTTGGGAGGAATGAGTATTAAGGAACGATTGGCACAGTTGTTTGAACCTTTTGTTTACGTATACACAACTGTATTTTTTGTCACTATTGGGGCTAGAGTTGACCTGAGCGTTCTTAATCCTTTTGTTGCAGAAAATCGAGAAAGTTTGATTATTGCCGCTTGTTTAATTACGATTGCTGTAATTGGGAAGATAGGGGCTGGGTTTGTTACTTTCACCGATAAACCAATTAATAGGCTGGCGATTGGAGTAGGTATGATTCCTCGTGGTGAAGTAGGATTAGTGTTTGCTGGTTTAGGCGCAGCGACGGGAGTTCTATCCGAATCTCTCGATGTCGCAGTTATTATTATGGTAATTGTTACTACTTTGATTGCACCTTTTCTGCTGAGATTAGTTTTTCGATCATCAATAGAAAAGATAGAAGAATCACGAAAAGTAGAGGCAATTCAAGAATTGGCAGGAGAAAAATTTTAAAGATAGAGCTGTTGTAAAAGACAAAGATTTATAAAGCGATAGGGACAAGAACAAACTATCTACAGCCAAATGTAACCCTCAATCCCTACAGGGGGGATACCCCGAAGTATAGTGACTGTTGCAATTTAGCAGAGACGTTCAATTCTTCTGATAATTCTTTGTTAAGCTTTGAACAATTTTTTCTAACTATAGATAATTTTACTCAGTTTTCAACCTATGACTAACTCTAAATACAGACAGGACATCGATCTTCAATTAGACCAGCAGCTATCAAAAATTAAAGTTCAATTAGAAGAACTGGATCGGCGCGTCTTGGAATTAGAAAAAAATGCTAGTAAAACTGCCACAGTTACACCATCTTCTGAAAAAGAGTCATCAGAAATAGCCACAAAAATATCAGAATTAAAAGAAAACTTTTTTCTTGTATCAGATATTTACAGATATAGAAATTTGCAAAATTATCTAGTAGAAGAAAAATGGTCAGAAGCCGATACCGAAACGATCGATTTAATCCTAAAAATAACAGAGAAAGAAATCGAAGATTTATCTCCAGAAGATATTAAACAAATTCCCTGTAAGGATCTGATGACAATTGACCAACTCTGGCGTAAACATAGTAAAAATCGCTTTGGATTTAGTATTCAGTTAGGTGTTTACCAAGAATTAGGTGGAAATTTGGATACGACGGTCGAACAAAATCGAGAATTAATTGCCAAGTGGGGCGATCGCCTCGGATGGCACGAAAAAGGTCGTTGGTTGAAATGTAGCGAACTCGACTACAGTTTAAACGCACCAACAGGTTGTCTTCCGTCGCGCTGGTGGAATTCTCCTTATGGCTCAAAAATGACCAATTTCTTCTTAGGACGTTTGATAAGTTGTAATTTGTGAGTTGGGGCGAGATTACCAAAAATACTATTGGGTGAGACAAGAAGAAATTATTAGTAATTAAAGTATCGATTGCATTATGCCATAGCTAAACTTTAAAACACAATAAGAGGAGAAACTAATGCAATACAAATTACTACGAAAAAGCGAACTAATAAGCTCAAAGTTATGTTTGAGAAAATAACCTTTTTCTCTTTTTTTCCGGCTAATTCAGGATATTATCGCCGAACAAATTCCTTCCAAACAAGGCAAACAGAATTCCAGAGTAATCAAAAAAGCTCGTTCTAAATTTCCCTCTAAAAAATCGATTCATCAAGAAATGTCTTGACCGCCAAAACAGCCTAATTTTTTCAATCATCAACACTGCTTAATTCTTAACCGAGAAGTATTACAATCACAACTCTATTGAGCCAAAGTGAAATCTAATTTAATCAACTCAACTTCTGTATCTAGCAAATCAAAAACTACACTAACTTTCATCGATGCTGTAGCTCTAATCATTGGAGCAGTAATTGGTGCAGGGATTTTTGAAACGCCAGCTTTTATTGCTGCCAATGCTGGCAGCGAAACAGTAGTGCTGTTCGTTTGGTTACTGGGGGGTGGAATGTCCTTGGTCGGTGCTTTATGCTATGCGGAGCTAGCAACAGCTTATCCTCATGCAGGAGGCAATTACTACTATCTTCAGCGCGCCTTCGGTCAACAGATTGCTTTTTTGTTTGCTTGGGCACGCATGACAACAATTCAAACTGGATCGATCGCCCTTTTGGCTTTTGTATTTGGGGATTATGCTTCCCAGATCTTAAATTTAGGTGACTATTCTGCTTCGATTTATGCCGCTTTAGCAATTGGAATTTTAACCATTTTAAATCTTATTGGTATTCGCCAAGGAAAGTGGACGCAAAATTGGTTGACAGTAGCAAAAGTCTTCGGGTTGTTGTTAGTTGTCATTGTTGGTTTGGTGTTTGCTTCCCCTCCTGCTTCTGTAGAGCCTATTGAAGCTGCCTCGGGAAACATAGGAACAGCAATGATTTTTGTACTTTTATCCTATGGCGGTTGGAATGAAGCTGCATATATCTCAGCCGAGTTACGCAACCTCAAGCGTAATATGGTGCGATCGCTGCTTTGGAGTATTGGCATTATTACAGCGATTTATTTGGCAATTAACATAGCCTACATTCGGGGATTGGGTTTAGAAACAATGGCAGCATCAGAAGCAGTAGCATCAGAACTAATGCGTCGTGCTGTCGGAACACCTGGAGCCTGGTTAATTAGCCTTCTGATTGCTGTGGCTACTTTAGGTGCAATTAATGCCACGATTTTTACTGGTGCTAGAACTAACTATGCCCTAGGAAAAGATTTTGCTCTATTCGGTTTTTTGGGAAGTTGGCATCGACGCACTCAGGCACCGACTTCGGCTTGGTCGATGCAGGCAGCGATCGCACTTTTCCTAGTTTTACTGGGAACGCTAACGCGCAGGAGCTTTAAAACGATGGTAGATTACACTGCCCCTGCATTTTGGTTCTTTTTTCTGCTGACCAGCTTGTCTTTATTAGTGTTGCGGTTCAAAGAGCCAGGAATTCCCAGACCTTTTGAAGTACCTTTCTACCCTTTTACACCGATTCTCTTTTGCCTAATTTGCGCTTATCTGCTGTATTCGAGCCTTGTCTATACGGGCGTTGGCGCACTTGTCGGCCTAGCCATATTAATCGCTGGCGTACCACTGTTGTTATGGTCTCGTCAGAAAAAAGTTTGAACCCAAATGTCAATTGTTTATCTGAACGGAAAATATCATGAAATTACAAAAAAAAGTCAGGTTTTGGCTAACAACTTTAAGTGTTAGTAGTTTGGTAATAGTTGGATCTACTCAGCAACGAAACTTTAGTGAGACTCTTGCTGAACCTCAAACTCAACAACCTATAACTTTAGTACAAACCCAACCTACAACTGATGCACCTAGCGTACCTTTTGTCCCCACGCCAGAAAATGTTGTGAATCAAATGCTCGAATTGGCAAATGTATCGAGCGACGATATTCTTTACGATCTTGGTAGTGGAGATGGTCGAATTCCCATTACCGCAGCCGAGAAATATGGGACTCGCAGCACTGGTGTAGAAATCGATCCAGAACTCGTACGGCGTAGTCGAGAAAATGCTGAATCAGCAAATGTTGCCGATAACGTGGAGTTTTTGCAACAAGACTTGTTCGAGATCGATCTAAGCGAAGCAACTGTAGTTACTCTTTATTTACTACCAGATGTTAACCTCGAACTTCGTTCTAAACTACTGCAAGAACTTGAACCAGGGACGCGAGTCGTATCCCATGATTTTAATATGGGAGAGTGGCAACCCGAGCAAGTTGTTCGAGTGCAAGGTCCAACTCGTCAGCATACTCTTTATTACTGGGTTGTTCCTGAAGAAATTCCCGACAGTATTAGTCAGATTTGACTACTCTCTCTTTTTTCCTTGGGTAGCAAAATGCACACTCTCTGACAGTTAAAGCGTAATAAATTCGTTATTACTCGAAAATTAAATCTACCTGTTTAAGCCTTTTCAAACAACATAAAAAACCTATCTAGTAAATTTTGCTCCCCAAGTTTTTTTACAGAAAATTGAAAGCTATAGGCTCTATCTAATTAGGTTTATAGCTTGTTTGGCATCTCATCGGTATTGTCTGGCTAAAAGAAAAAAATGATAAAATGCGGCGTTTTCTCTACTTCAATTATTACTGCTCAAAACAATAGGTGCTATTACCAAAAAAATAACCCTGGCGATTTAATTTTACAATTTTTAAGCTTTAGTATAAGAATTAAATTTTTAAATATATTAAACAAACAATATTTCTGATCTTACTGCTTTTCAGTAGTTTTTTTTATTTTTAGTTCTTAAATTAATCAAACTTATGACTCGTTCTATTTCAGAAAAGGTAGTTAAAAATGATTCAGAAACAAAAGTCAAAACTTATCTCCGAGTCTTCCATTATTGTGTTTTTTAAGCAAAGCTCAAAGCTCTTTACGTCAATATTGACCATCGCTTTACTCTCTATTTCTATTAGTGGCTGTAGTAGCAGTGAAGAAGAAGCTAATCAATCCCAGGCAATTAACGTCGAGTTAAAAACTTTAGAATTAGCTCCCTTAATCGATAGTACCGAGTATGTTGGCACTTTAGAAGCCAGAGATCGCGTCAGTCTTGCTCCCCGTATTGATGGCAGAATTTTAGAGATTTTTGTGCGTCAAGGCGATCGCGTCAGTCGGGGGGATCGAATTGCCAGACTAGAACCGACTCAAGAACAAGAAAATGTTAACGCCGCCACCCAAAGCGTTAATGTCGAACGAGCCAGATTGGGTCAAGTCCAAGCTGAACTCAGAACAGCAGAAGCCAATCGCGCTGCCGCTGCCGCCGAAGCAGAAAGTGCGAGAGCCGATCTTCAAGATTTAGAAGCAGAACTAGAACTGGCTCAGATTAATATCAAGCGAACAAAAACTCTAGTCGAAGGAGGAGCGTTACCCCAACAGAATTTGGATGACGATAATCGCGATCTTAAAAGCAGTATCGCTCAGCGCAATTCTCGCCGAGAATCGCTTAATGCAGCAATCGAATCTCTTCAAGCGGCAGAAAAGCAAGTAGAACAAGCTAGAGCGAACATAGACAGCCAAGAAGCAACTATCAAGCAATCTGAAGCGGAATTAGGCTCTGTAAGTCAAAATTTGGCTTACAACACCATAATTGCTCCTATTGACGGCGTTGTGGGTAGTTTCGATCAAAGTAAAGTCGGAGATTATGTTAGCGTCGGCGATCAGTTAACCACTATTACCAATAATCAAAACTTCGATCTTAATATTAATATTCCTACCGAATATCGCGATCGATTGCGACAGGGGATTGAGGTAGAGACTATCAACGAAGATGGTAGTTCGGGAATCAGAGGAAAAATCACCTACATCGCGCCTTTGGTTCAGCAAAATACACAGTCTATCCTGACTAAAGTTACTTTTCCCAATAAGAGTAGTCTAAGAGACAGGGAATATGTGCGAGTTAGAGTTATTTGGTCGGAAAAACCAGGGGTGTTAATACCCACTACCGCAGTATCTACTTTAGGGGGGCAAAACTTTGTCTACGTAGCGCAACCAAAAGAATCCGAGTCAGGAGAAAAGTCTTTAGTTGCTGAGCAACAGCCGGTGAAATTAGGAAGCATTCAAACCCAAGACTATCAGATCCTCTCTGGGGTAGAGAAAGGAGATCGAATTGTCGTCTCTAATATACTCAGTCTACAAGACGGTACACCTATTAGCGAAGCCGAGGAAAATCAAGCTGTCTCTGATGCAGAAATAGATAAGTAATGGGAGACATGAAGATGGGAAGTAGGGGAAAGAAAAACTAGCAGCTTACCCTGATTACTGATTACTGATTACTGATTACCTAAAAATCAATTTTGTATGTCTATATCAACCCCTTTTATAAAACGACCCGTCTTAACTACTGTCTGTACAATCGTGATTGTGCTGGTGGGAGTTATTTGTATGGCATTGCTGCCTCTAGATAAGCTGCCCCAAATTGCTCCTAAGCAAATCACAGTACAGGCGAATTATGTCGGTGCGGATGCTAGGACTACGGTAGATAATGTAACTACCGTACTAGAAAGAGAAATCAACGGAATACAAGATGTTAAATGGATTGATTCTAATACTGACAATGCAGGCAATGCCACAATTAACATCTCTTTTCCTGTAGAACAAGATGTCGACACCGCGCAAGTACTAGTACAGAATCGAGTTGCCCAGGCACAATCAGATTTGCCTCAGAGCGTTATCTCTGCAGGGGTCACAACAAATCAACAATCCCCTACTTTTACCTTAGTTTATGCTTTTTACTCGGAAAAAGATGAAGCGGGTAACTACTATTATGACCCAGTATTTATCTATAACTATGTCGACCGCTATCTTTGGAACGAACTGAGAAGAATTGAAGGAGTAGGTAGTCTTGATGCATTTGGAGGAGCTACTTATTCGATGCGGATTTGGCTCGATCCTAATAAACTTGCTGCCAGGGGATTAACGGCTAGCGATGTAACTAATGCCATTGAAACACAAAACTTTGAAGTAGGTGCAGGTGGTATCGGTAGACCACCTATTTTAGAGGAACAGCAGTATGAATTACCTCTGCGAGTTTTAGGACGATTTACCACTGTAGAAGAAGCAGAAAACTTGGTAGTTCAAGCTGAGGGCAACGGTACGCTGATTAAGATTAAAGATATAGGACGAGCAGAATTAGGAATAGAAAACTACTTCACCCAAACTATATTTGACGCAGAAAATCCCGCAGTGGGACTGGTATTTTATCAACTTCCTGGTACGAATGCCCTGAATACTGCCTCAGCAGTCAAGGCAAAAATGGCAGAGTTAGAACAAGATTTTCCCAGAGGTTTAAAAGCCGAAATCGCTCACGATAATACTCTGTTTATTAATGCTTCTCTGCAAGATCTAGTAGTTACTTTAGTACAGGCGATCGGACTGGTAGTTTTAATTATCTTTATCTTTCTCCAAGACTGGCGTACAACTTTAATTCCTGCCGTTGCTATTCCCGTCGCCTTGATAGGAGCAATGATTGCTCTAAAGGCATTGGGATTTACCCTCAATCAGTTGACCTTATTTGCCTGTGTATTGGCGACAGGATTAGTAGTAGATGACGGGATTGTGATTGTTGAGGCAGTATCAGCAAAGATTTCTCAGGGAATGCGTCCTCGACAAGCAGCCCTAGATGCGATGGAAGAATTAGTCGGGGGAGTTATTTCAACTTCTGTGGTGTTAATGGCAGTGTTTATTCCTGTAACTTTCTTTCCTGGAACGACGGGTATTGTTTACAAACAGTTTGCCCTAACCATCGCTTTTGCAGTTGCCTTTTCTACCTTTAATGCCCTGACTTTCTCCCCAAGTATGTCGGGAGTATTTCTCCGTCCCACAGAACCAGTTAAAGGACCATTGGGTTGGTTTTTTCCTAGATTTAACCGTAGCTTTGATTGGTTTAAAGAACGTTACAGAAGCTTCATTGAATTCTTGGCTCGCATAAAGCTAATGGTCATAGTGATTTTCTTAGCAGGTTTAATCTTAACAGGTTGGACTTATGTGAGTCTTGCCCAAGGATTTGTTCCCGAGGAAGATCAAGGCTATTTCTTCACTATTATAGAAGCACCGCCTGGAGTTTCTTTAAGCTATACCCACAACATTACCCGACAAGCAGCCCAGATTCTGATGGAATTTGAAGAAGTTGAGCATACAATAGCACTTTCAGGATTTTCCTTTGAAGGGCAAAACAGTAACAAAGGGGTAATATTTGTCAAGCTCAATCCTTGGAATAAGAGAACTGAGGATTCTAGCTCGGTTTTCGGTTTAACCCAGAAAGCTAATGAACAATTTCAGCAAAATATCGATGGCGCACGAATCTTCGCCGTTAATGCTCCCCCTGTAGATGGTTTGGGCAGCTTTGGCGGAGCGGAAATTTATATCGAAGACCTTCAGGCGAAGGGAATGGATGCTTTGATTAGTAATACTCAACAGGTCATTGCCGCAGCCAGCGAGCGCGAAGAAATTGCTCAAGCAATTACTACTTTTACCTTCGACAGCCCTATGCTGGAGGCTGACATCGATCGCAACAAAGCCAATGCTCAAAATGTCGATGTCAGCGAAATTCTTAGTACTCTACAAACCTATTTAGGGTCTAACTTTATCAATCAATTTGTCTTAGATGGCAGACTTTATCGCGTATACGCCCAAGCTGATGCAGCAAATCGCAGCAATCCTGAAGATATCAATCGTCTCTATGTGCGATCGCGAGATGGAGAACTGATTCGGCTAAGTAATCTGATAAACGCTCGACAAATCTCTTATCCTCCTGTTGTTACCAACTACAACGTTTACCCAGCAATTAAAATTAACCTTGCTCCCGCACCAGGTTTTAGTTCGGGGCAGGTGATTGAAGCAATGGAAGAAGTAGCAGAAGCGACTCTACAACCTGGTTTTGGTTATGAATGGACAACTACAGCAGCAGAGGAAAGAACGGCTGGCGGTGCTGCACTTTTGGTATTTGGTCTAAGTTTTGCCATGGTTTTCTTAGTATTAGCTGCTCAGTATGAAAGCTATATAGATCCTCTAATTATTATGCTTACTGTTCCCCTTGCTATCTTAGGTGCGCTGGGAGGAATTTGGCTGCGAGCTACTTTCCTGCAAGCTGGTGGAGTTTGGCCTGTTCTTAACAACAACTTTTATGCCCAAGTAGGTTTGGTTATGCTAATCGGCATGGCAAGTAAAAATGCGATTCTTATTGTCGAATTTGCCAATCAAAACCGCGATTTGGGAATGAGCATTAAAAAAGCGGCTATTTTTGCCTCCGAACAACGCCTTCGAGCGATTTTAATGACGGCGGTTTCTACTTTAGTTGGTTTTGTGCCTTTAGTAATTGCTTCTGGTGCTGGTGCTGTCAGTCGCTGGTCTTTGGGTACTGCAGTGTTTGGTGGGATGTTGGTAGCGACTGCTTTAAGTCTGATCTTTGTGCCAATTCTCTATATTGTCATTAAAGACTTTGAGAAGAGATTTCTCAAAGGAGATAAAGGAAAGGATAAAGAGAAGATAAAGCTAAAAGAATATTTAGAAGACCAAAACGGATATGTAGATACACAGAAAAATAATGTAAACGAGCGACAATCAACAACTAATTGAAATGTTTAAAAAATGGAATCTAAATGACTGGATGAACAACAGCTTATTTTTTCTAACGGCTTTGACGCTGATTTGCTCATTTATTTTTTTCTAATTTAAATTTATCTTTTGACATCCTCCCGCCATTAAACGCTTGAGCGTTTTAATGGGGGATTCCTAAGACTCACGACTCAGTGCGATTCGTTCTCCAGAAACCTATATAAATAGGGGGATTGGAGGTTCTTCTAGGATAACCCAACCTGGGTTGAGTTCGCACTTTAATCTCCTAGAGGAAACAACTTAC
>JAAUYG010003521.1_pt1 | contig 19913 bp, 16 predicted proteins | sample 7278091 | NCBI WGS metagenome assembly JAAUYG01 (sample SAMN14350201, study PRJNA611818) | marine sediment metagenome | isolation source: surface marine sediment (0.6m) | place: French Polynesia: Moorea | collected 2018-08
CCATAGGCTTTCATTTGCACTGCATAGAAAGCAGCCTGAGATTCTGTAATTCCCTGAATGATGACTTTATTTGGAGGATACCAATTCATAAATTTTGAGTAACTTGTTGATAGATACTAGAGAGGATATTTCCTCGAAGATCGAACAAAAGAAGATCGATAAACTTTTCAACTCAGCTACAGTTTATAGTTTTGTCCTCTTGTCGTAAGCAAGCTTACCAAAATTCTTTTAATTAGATTTAACGATGGCGATCGCCTGAGTGATTACTTTCTCTAAATTCCTGGATATATAAATAGACTCTGGAATCGACAGCTCGTCAAGCTCGCTGTAGTCTAACAATCGTAAAACAAATTTAGGTCGGGATACAGAGGCAACATGAGATTCTAAAGATTTTCTATATTTTTTTGAGCTGTCATGATTTGATTGAGCGCTACTGTTAATTAATACTTCTTCTTCAGAGAGTAAAGTTGATTCTGAATTATCTGAATTAGTCGAACAATAATTAGCGATCGCTTTCACAATCTGACGACTAATTGCTTCTGTCTCCCAAATATTGACTAAAATCCCTTGTATCCCAGAAATAGAATCTAATTCTAGCAAAATCTGTTCTAGCTGTTCTGTATAAAGCTGAGGGTTACTTAATTCACCTATAAAACTATTTTCTATAACTGCGGCACAAGCAGGTGCAACCTTATTTTGTTGGAGGAGATCCCAAGTTAGTAGTGCTAAGTCAAAGCTGTTACAAATTATGGCAACCTTACCTGTTTGGTTTTTCCAATCTAGCCAATGCCAACTAATCTGGTTAAGATTATCTTTATTTTGTCTAATGTAATTGTAATGACTAACTTTTTTTTGATATTCAGAAAAACTTAAGGTTTCCATAATTGGTTGTCTTGCCAAAGCGCGGTCATTAATTGTAATTTTGCCATCCAATGCCATCAATTCACCCTTGGTATTGACCCCTAAAGGATTAATTTCAATCAAATCCAAGTCTTTTTCCCTTAATAAGTGATACATCTTGGCAATAATCTCGCTAACAGAGCAAATTAATTGTCCTGATAATCCCATGCTGGCAGCTAAACGACGGGCATGGAACAAAGAAAAATCAGTATCCACTACAACTTTTTGCAAGTTGGCTAACAACAAGTCTACATTCATCCCTCCAGAGGCAGAACCTAGCAAAACAGGGCATTTCAAATCATAGTCCAAAACTACTGCCAGAAAAAATTCCCGTTCGGTATTGTAATGAGCTTCTGCCAAGATAACTTCAGGATATTCCCCTAAGATAGAAAGATTAAAAATTGTCCTAGCAGCAGCGATCGCATCAATCGTGTTCGCTACAAAACGTATTCCTCCAGCTTTACCCCTTCCTCCAGACCTTACTTGAGATTTCAAAACCACAGGATAAGGAATTTGCAATTGTTTAATTTTTCTAGAATCCTTAATAGTCTGAGAAGGTAAAATAGGAATACCTACCATTCTAAATAACTTTTTAGCCTGATATTCTAGTAGTTCCATAAATAAATTAGGATTTATTGGTAATTTAAGAGCTATTTTGTCACATATAAAGCAGCATTATGCTCAAATTGGTTGATTACTCCGTTTAATCAAAGGTAGCTAATTAATTATTGTTAGGTTAATTTATTATCTTATGTTGACATTATTGAATTATTTATCTGTTATCTTGATAATCTAGCTAAGAAGCAATTATGATAAGTATTGCTTGAAACCCTAAGCATTCTGAATGAAAATAATTATCTAAACGCGGTAAGGATTATAATCACGTCGATATTTTCGATTGGTGTTTTATACTTATGTTCTAGTATCGCCTAAAGTTTATTGCTTTGGTGGCGGTTACTGCCTGTTCACAACTCTCAACTAGACAGATCGACAATTCAACTATGCCCTTACAAACACTACGAACTATTTTTTCACGTAGCAGAAACAATAGAAGTTCAGCAAGAAAGCATTTAAATGTCGGGGAAAAATAACTGTTCGACTTATACAGCTATGGTAAAATCTCATAACTATGGAAGGGGAATGGAAAAAGTTGTAATTATTATTAACGCCGAAGTTAGTGAACAAGGAAAGCTAATTTCAGCATCTCCAGTAACACAAAAAATGGTTGAAGCATTGAGGCATAGTATTGCTCAAGATTCTTCAGAATCAACGGTTGTAGAAATTATTTCTGCTGCTAGTCTCTGGTCTAGACACTCAAAAACAAACAAAATAGACAAGAACTCCGAAGCGATTTATTGCCCCTTGACCATTCAGTTACCAGATTACTTTGATTTTCCCCAAAGGGAAATATACTCTGCTTGCAAAGACATTAATACTAGGAGACGCTGGGTAGAGAAAAATTTAGGATTTAAAACCAGTGTTGGGGATTCTTGGTTGGGTCATCTATGGCTGCCAATAATTATGACCGATCATCCTATTTATGCAGAAATTATTGGTGAGGGGGCAATGCCCAATTCCTATGAGCAGCCAGTGAGTATACCTAATCGCCAGCGTAAATCTCTTCATAATTTGGCAGATCAATTACTCGGTTCTTTAGATGCACCGCCAGCAACCTATTTACTTCAGTTTAGTTTATATAATGGCGAAATTGTTTTTGATCGACTGTGGCCTTTTCCTGCGGCACCTTCTTTAATTACCCTGAAAACTCAACAGCCAGATTTATTTACTTGCCATTGGCAATGTTTAACCAACAAACCAATTTCGGAGATTAATATTTCTGACCCTATGCCTATTTAATTGAATATTAAGTTTTGATACTTTGTTAAGGTTGAGGTAACTGTTTTCAGCCTACCTTCCTTATTAAAACTCAAAAACTGAATTATAAATATATGACATCTGTGATCGCAATTACCCAAACTCCTAAAATCTGGAACTGGCGGGGACATAATATAACCTATCAACAAGCTGGGGAAACTGGTGTAGCAGTAGTTTTAGTACATGGTTTTGGAGCATCTTGGGGACACTGGCGCAAAAATCTGCCTGTATTAGGAGCATCTTGTCGTTGTTATGCACTTGATTTAATTGGCTTTGGAGGTTCAGCCAAACCCCACCCAGGGGAAAAAATTGACTACACTTTTGAAACCTGGGGAGAGCAAATAGCAGATTTTTGTCGTGAAGTAGTGGGTGGCCCTGCTTTTTTAATCGGTAATTCTATCGGTTGTATTGTAGTAATGCAAACAGCAGTAGACCACCCAGAATTAGCCTCAGGGTTAGCAGCGATTAACTGCTCTATTAGACTACTGCACGATCGCAAACGAGTCACTTTACCCTGGTATCGTAATTATGGCTCACTAGTAATGCAGCAAGTATTAGCTAACAGGCAGATTGGTAATTTCTTTTTTAAGCAAATCGCCAAACCAAAAGTAGTTCGCAAAATATTATTACAGGCTTACCGTCGCCCTGAAGCAGTTAACGATGAATTAATCGAAATTCTAATGAAGCCAGCGATGGACAAGGGCGCAGCTGCTGTTTTTCTGGCTTTTACCCGCTACTCTCAAGGTCCGTTACCAGAAGATCTGCTCCCCCGTCTCAAATGTCCCACCGTTTTATTATGGGGTACAGAAGATCCTTGGGAACCCGTAGCAATGGGCAGAGAATTAGCAAAAATATCTACCGTAGACGAATTTATTCCCCTAGTCGGCTTAGGTCATTGTCCCCAAGATGAAGCCCCAGAAGTAGTTAATCCCATTCTCTTAAATTGGATTCAAAAATTTTCAATAACGTAAGATTTGAAGTAACTACTCAAAGAATTATTTTTCCCTTGCAGGGTAACAATTATCTAAGATTTATCTAAGATTAAATAAGTGGGCGCATACAAGTTGCTGCTCAACTAGTACAGCATGGTTTCTCTAATTTTGGAAGAAAAAAAGATGCTTCAACCTAAACTGCCCGAAGGTTCCCCGACTCTATCCTTGCTGCAGAAGCTTCAGTGGATTACTAAACCCTTAGAAATCCTAGAAACCCACGCACAAATCTATGGCGATATCTTTACTTTTCCCATTAATCCTAGCGATATTCCTCAAGTTGTCATTAGCAATCCTGAGGGCATTCAGAAAATTTTTACTGCCGATTTAAAGCAATTAGATTCTGGGAAGGAAGCCGGGATCAAGCCACTCCTTATAGGAGAGCGATCGCTGCTTGCTCTTTCTGGAGAACGCCACAAGCGGGAACGAAAGCTGTTGATGCCTCCGTTTCACGGAGAGCGGATGCGAGCTTATGGAGAGTTAATCCGCGACCTCACAGAGCAAGTAGCAAGCCGATGGAAAATTAGCGAACCTTTCTCAGTCCGTTCGTCTATGCAAGCCATTTCCTTCCAAGTTATTTTAAAAGCTGTATTTGGTTTAGAAGACGGTTCCTGTTACCAAAAACTGACTCAACTCCTCACTCAAAGACTGGAAGGAGCCAAATCTATATTCAGAATTATCTTGCTTCTTTTCCCCTTACTCCAGAAGGATTGGGGCCCATTAAGTCCTTGGGGACGCTTAATTCGGAATCAGCAACAAATCGATCAACTTATTTATGCTGAAATTGCCGAACGCCGTTCGCAACCAGATTCATCTCGCATTGATATCCTCTCTTTGATGATGGCAGCTCGTGATGAGGATGGCGAACCGATGACGGACTTGGAATTACGAGATGAGTTAATGACTCTCTTGGTAGCTGGGCATGAAACTACTGCAACATCTTTAGCTTGGGCATTTTACTGGATTCACCATCTGCCCCAAGTACGAGAGAAACTGCTACAAGAGTTGGATAGTCTGGGTGATAACCCCGATCCGAATACTATTTTAAAATTGCCTTATTTAAATGCCGTCTGCAAAGAAACGCTGCGTATTTATCCAGTAACAATGTTTGCTCTACCGCGAGTAGTTAAATCTCCGCTACAGATTGGGGAATACCAGTTTGAACCAGGTACGATCTTGTCTGCCTGTATTTATCTAACCCATCATCGTGAAGATCTATATCCTGAACCAAAGCAGTTTAAGCCAGAGCGTTTTCTGGAACGTCAATTTTCTCCCTATGAGTATTTACCCTTTGGTGGTGGCAACCGTCGCTGTATTGGTTATGCTTTTGCCGAGTTTGAGATGAAAATAGTTCTGGCGACTGTGCTGTCTCATTGGGAGTTAGCATTAGCGGATAGCAAACCAGTCAAACCAGTCCGTCGCGGTCTTTTGATGGGGCCATCAGAGGGTGTACGGATGGTGGTTAAAGGGAAGCGTCCTCAAAGTCAGGAAGTTTTTCAGACTGCGTCTAGTTCAGTTTAAAAAATATTAGCTTCGGCAGGAATGGTATGGGAGGGTGATCGCGTTCTTGGCTAAACTGAAATTCAAGATCTTGAATGAGAGGGAAGATAGCGGTGAAACAATTCAACAGCCCTTGTTATGCCATCTTCTGAGCGAATCTTTTCCCCCAAGGCACTGGCACGAGCTTTCATAGCCTGATCGGTGGTAACAGTCCGAATTGCAGCAGCTAACCTTTCAACCGTTAGTTTTTTTCGCGGTAAAGGTTTTGTCCCTACTCCTAACTCAGCCACCCGTTGTCCCCAGAATGGTTGGTCAGCACCAAAGGGGATGAGTATAGAAGGAACGCCAGCACGCAAACCAGCAGCAGTTGTGCCAGCTCCTCCATGATGAACTACTGCGGCCATTTTAGGAAAGAGCCAATCATGGGGAACTGAGTCAATCTTAAACACGTTATCTGGCAAAAAATCAGCATTACTTAAAGCACCCCATCCTGTCAGCAAGATGCCACGCTGTCCAGTCTGAGTTATTGCTGCCAGTACCAATTCTGTCAGTGCTTCTGGGTTAGTGCCCGTCATACTACCAAAACCGATATATACTGGCGGTGGACCAGCAGCTAAGAAATCTAGCAGTTCCTTTGGTGCTTGCCACTCTGGAGAGGGATCTAAAAACCAATATCCTGTTACATATGCCCGTTCGGGCCAATCGGGTGGTTTAGGAACCACAGCAGGACTGTAGCAATGAAGAATGGGTATTTGCTGCTTTTGCTGACGACGATAGACACCTGTAATATTTACTGGAGGTAACTTGAGAGTTTGCTCTCGCCACTGGTTAATCTTCTTCCGAGCAAATTGCCACCGGAATTGTCCTTCTAAAACGTGAGTCAGCCAATTTAACGTCCCATCTAATCGAAAATCTAATGTACAGAGCGGGTTAGGGAACGCCTGAGTGGGCGTTAAAGGGTTTGTATAAGCTGCAATTCCTGGCACTCTCAAACTTTCAGCGATATGATATCCTGTTAAGGTCAGCCGAGAATAGATGATCGTTTCGGTACCTTGACAAATATTCCAAGTATTGACCATTAAAGGTTCAAGAAACGAGCAGAAAAGACTCCAAAATCTAACTCTGCCAAACAAACCATGAAAGGGTATTGTATTGCGTTTGGCTTCCTGCATAGATCTCTTTCTAAATTCCTCAGAAACACTTCCTAAAGAAGCGAATTCAAGGCCATAGTCGGTTACGAAATTCTGAAACAGTTCCAGAGATGCTAATGTTACTTCGTGACCAGCCGCTTGCAATCCCAGCCCCAAAGCAATGTAAGGTTGCACATCTCCTCTGGTGCCAAGTGCCAAAATCGTAATTTTCATATTTTTCTCCTCACAGATTACTGATTAATAGTATGATTTCGCTATAAGTTCATGACTTGTAGAGAATACTTTCATTACAGACGTTCAAAAATGAGTGCCAAAGTTCTTCACATTCAAGCCAAAAATAGAACTCCTGCCAATACAGTAGTTAAATTGGAAGATTTTGACTATCAAGAAGGAGAAATTATCGATCTTCTAACTATTGTTAAAAATCCCAATATCAGTTTATATTGTCTCGACCTTGAAAATCAACGAGCAATATTTGTAGAAACTCCTATAGATATCGATCTTTACCAACCTGCTTTTTATTACTTAGCTCAGTATGAACACGCGCAAAAATTAATCGCAGTTCCCTTAGAAGAACTATCTCAATTAGTAAAGAATATAGAGCCAATTGAGCAATTAATTGTAATTTACTCTGTTGGTCGCTGTGGCTCTACCTTACTGAGTAAAGTATTTAATCAAGCGGACACAGTTCTGAGCTTATCAGAACCAGATATTTTTTCTCAAATCGTTGGGCTGCGCAATCCTGACAGAAGCAATGACGAAGAAATTGCGGGACTTTTAAAAGCTTGTATTTATTTACTAGCCAAACCGACTCCGCAAAAAAAATCTTCATGCTGTGCAATCAAGTTGCGGAGTTTTGCTATTGAACTTGGAGATTTAATATATCAAGCTTTTCCCGATGCTAAAAGTATTTTCTTGTATCGTAATGCAGAAGATGTGGTTAAATCATCAATTCGCTCTTTTGTCTTTCTAAGTGAATTATTGCCAACTATAAAAGAAAATATCGATTTGTACAGTAGATTTATTCCGTTACTCAAGGACTATGCAGATGATATAGATTTTGAAGACTCTAGGGCTATAGATTTATATACAACTGTATGGCTATCAGTAATGCAAAGTTATCTATCGTTGCACCAACAAGGAATTACTACTTGTGCTGTTCGCTACGAAGATTTGGTAACACAACCACAACATATTGTTTCTTCACTATTCCAAAAATGTGGCTTACCAATTGCTGAGGTTGCTAATGCGTGTAAAGTATTTGAAAGTGATTCTCAGGGCGGTTCAAACTTATCAAGAGAAAATACTCGGAAAAATCAAGCCGAACAGTTAGATACTTTAGAAATTCGTGGAAAAATTGACAATTTATTGAAAAAACATCCAGAAATTAAAACATCAGGCTTTATCGTGCCTGATACTTTAGGTTGTGCAAGTTAGCTATTATGCAGTAGTTACCTTCATTAGTTTTTTTACAATCTAAGCCAAAACTGGCTTACCTGTAGCAATAACCTGTTCGATAATATCGGCAGCCCGACTCACCCCGCCTGCTCGCTTAATCGCCTCTTGTAGCCTTAAGGCATTTTTTTTGTAAGAATCTTCTGTCAGTACCCGTTTAACAGCCTTCTGTAGCATTTTCAAACTTACTTTTTTAAGAGGTATAACCTCTCCTGCTCCTGTCCAAGCAATCCTAGCTGCTATTCCTGGTTGATCGTTAGTAACAGGAATAGCCACCATTGGCACTCCATTGGTTAAACATTCTAAAGTAGTATTCATCCCCGCGTGGGTAATTGTCAGAGTTGCTTTTTGTAGCAATTCTAATTGGGGAGCATAACCAACTACCAAAGGATTTCCAGGTAATTCTGGCAAAGATTCGGGTTTATTTCCTCCACCCAAAGAAATGACTAACTGAGCATCTAATCCCATGCAAGCTTCAGCAATCATTTGAAAAACCCACAGAAGACGATTTTGTAAAGTTCCCATAGAAGCATAAATCAGAGGTTGTCCAGTCAATTTTTCATAAGGAAAGGGAATTGCTTCTCGACTACCTGAATAATGATAGGGTCCAGTGAAATGAAAATACTTTGGTAAATTTTGTCTAGGAAATTCTAACTCAGCAGGTTGTTGACTAATCTGAGCCAATTGAGAATAGCTATCATTGGAGTTATTAGCGGGAGATAAATTCCACTGCTGACGATAGGATGGAATCACTTTTTGGATTGGTTTCCCAATCTGATCGAGCAATGCATATCCCAGTCTGTTGCGTAGAATTCCTCGCCAGGTCGGGTCATAATTCCAAGAAGTGATAAAGGGAGGAACACTTATTTCCCGATTTAGCATTACAGCACTACAAATAGTAACAAAAGGAATGTTTAAGTATTGAGCAACAGTTCCTCCTGCTGGGGAAGCTTGATCTACTAACAATGCCTCTATACCTTCTACTTTAATTACTTCTGGAGCATCCCGAAGAACTATGTTAGCTGCATTGGCAATCCAATTGATTGTGTACTGCAATGCCTTAAATCCACTCAGTTTACCCAGTTGGGTAAATAAGTCTTTTGTTGCTCCTTGAGGAAAGTCAGATTCCCCAATTGCCCGAAATTCTAATCCTGCTGCTAAAGTTTTAGCTTGAGAATCAAGAATTCCCAATAAAGTAACGCGATGACCACGCCGTTTAAGTTCTTGTCCTAATGGCAGTATCGTGTGAAGATGACCAGTTGATGATGGACAGATTAGACCAAAGTGAGTCATGAGATTTTTTCAGCCAAAGATGTTTGTAATTCAGTTTATAGCCATGGCGCAATTTAATCAGTTTAATTTGCTAACAATTGGCAAAATCATCTTTTGTAATTGGCGAAAAGTGAAAAATCTATCAATTCTACTTTAGTCAATAGCGATCCGAAGGCTATTTATCCCGCTTAGTTTGGGACGCGGAGCGCTTGCCCTCGAATGGGGGTAATCACTTGCTAATCTCAACTTTTTATAGCAACTTCACTCTTAACTATTTCCGACTCTGAGGTCAGATTAGCCCGTGTAGCGCGGAACATTCCAAAGCGACAAAGACCATTACCAAAAGCTAAACGCATAAGTAATATAGTAGGCACTTCTCGGAGAGATTTAATCAAGCCTGAAAAACCAAACATCACTAGTCCCTTTGGTTTAATTATTCCTTGCCAAATAGAATCAATCCAAGAAGGAAGGGTTTCTTTTGTCCAATCGTCGGTGACTACTTCTCCCTCCACTAAACCTGTTTTAGCTAAGAGTTCCGAAAATCCTTCAATGCTAGAGAATGCAGGATGTGACCACTGGTCTAATAATTGTTTCATAACTGGTTTTTCCCAGAAATTGAGGGGTACGATGCGATCGTCTCGCTGATTCCAGTCTGCTACAACTAAAATTCCACCAGGCTTAAGTACTCGTAATAATTCTTGAGCAAAAACTGCCTTGTCAGGCATATGGGGACCAGCTTCAACCGACCAAACCACATCAAAACTAGCATCTGGAAAAGACAATGCCATAGCATCATCTACCAAAAACTTGGCCTCAACCCCTTCAGGAGTTAATTCTTGAGCGCGTTTAACCTGTTGAGGACTGATAGTAACTCCCGTAACGTCGAAATTATAATCTTTTGCCAAAATACGACTACTTCCCCCAATGCCACAACCCACGTCTAATAAAGTGGTTCCCGTAGGTAATTCGTCTAAACCACCCCAGCGAACCATCTCATCGACAAAGTCGTACTTAGCAGCGATAAATTCTTTTGATTTTGGTGGTGAGCCATAATGACCTAGGTGGATATGTTCTCCCCAATAGAACTCTAAAATACCGTCTTCCGTCCACTCATCATAGGAGTTGGCAACAGAATCAGCAGATTGATAATTACGAGCAGTCGATAAATAAACTGCAATCCCTAATGCTAAAAGGATTAGGAATATTCCCAAGACGTAAAGTAAATTCATTAAAATGTTAACTTAATATTTTTTTACAATCAGTTTATCAATATAACAATCTTCGGCTAATCAGGAGATTGTCTAGATAGTAAAAATATTTCAGGTTATTAGCAATCAACAATCAACAATTAAAACTGTATAGTTAAAATGAACTTAAGGCTTTATGTTCAAACTATCTTTCGTATTGCGACGAGTATAGCTATTCCAGGTAGTTAGATCTGGTGCAGGGAAACCCAAAATAGCCGAACGAGCTTGATCGCTCAACCCTTTAACCATACTAAAATCTGCTCCTGCAACATTCTGGAGGGTATCCAAGTTGGCCCCAGTCAAATCAGCAGCCCGTAAATCAACTCCTTTTAGTTCAGTATTACCCAAACGAGCGTTACGCAAACTTGCCCCAGTCATGATTGCTTTTTGTAGGTTGGCACCACTAAAGGAAACATTATCTAAAATTGCTCCTGTAAAGTCTGCACCACTAAGATAAGCACCAATCATCTTCGCGCCTGTTAAGTTTACTCCTCGTAAGTTGGCAGTGTTCAGGAAAGCCCCGTTAAGGTTAGCACCAGGACCCACAGCACCAGAGCTTTTATAGTTAAATCCCTCTGGAAAAACAGTCTCGTTATCGTAGATAGTTACTTTAAACTGAGTATCTTGCAAATTAGCATCTTTTAAGTTCGCTCCTCTCAAATCGGCACGACTGAGATATGCACCTGTTAAATCTGCACCTGTTAAATCTGCACCTGTTAAATCTGCACCTCTCAAGTCAGCGTTGCGGAGATTTGCTCCTTTAAAATTTACGCCAATTAAATCAGCATTAGTCAAAATACTTCCAGACAAATTAATCTGCTCCAAGTTAGCCTGATTAAGAGCGATCGCATATAAATCTTGGTTACTAAAATCAGCATTAGCTAAACTTTCTCCTGCCTGAAGTTTTGCAGTAATGGTGGCAGAGAAAGGAGATTTATTACTAGAAGCAGTGGTTGGCATGATGTAACTAAATTTATCTAATTTAGCTTGAATTTATTGACTTTTAACAAAGTATAAATTATTGAGTGACTACTACAAAGTTGAGAATTATTGACATAATAAATCAATACTTATTACTTTCTGCTGCCGCGAAGCGTTACTAGTCTATTTATTTCAGCTTGGCTCTAATTTCTTCAACTCGCTTGCGGTTGACTCCTAAATCCGATTTACCTAACCTAGAAGCAGAGCGTACATGAACTACATTAGCCTCAGAGTCCAGATAAAACTCAACATCATCTACATAGCCCATTAGTTTGCTTTGGAATTCCGTGTAGAGATAATTATCTGTTTCTTCAACTACAGTAGTTCTCTCCATGCTTTCTACTACCTTTTTAATCTCAGCAATTGACACGGCAGGTAAGGGTTCAATCTTAGATTGAGCGTCGTCACTTTGACTATTGACACAGTTAGGGCTTCCAGGACAAGCAGCTAACTTGCCATCTTTAACACCTAAATTACTAGGTCTTTCCCCTGTAAAGTTAAACATCTTAAATCTTGTTAAAATTCGGTTTTAATACCATTAAGCTTATTTTATCTTGTTTGGGGCGGTCGCTGGCTCAATTTATTGTCTGGTTATTGTCTGGAAAAAACAACTAGGTAAGCAAGACAAATTGATAGCTTAAAAAGAAGTGCTGGGTATATTACTATTAGGTTGACAGATAATACTCAAAATCTAAGCAGCATTAGCCAAGACGTTTTCTTTTGATGTCAATAGTTTGATAGCCTCCTGATATTGTTGATCTACATCTGTGGCAATTTGAGCATAAGTAATTGGTCGCTGTGTCACTACGGTATCAGGCATAATGCCCAGCTTGTTAATATCTTTATGGCTAGGAGTTTCATATTTAGCTACAGTTACGGCTAATCCTGAGCCATCGGGCAACTCAAACAAGGACTGAATTAAACCTTTGCCGAAAGTTTTTTCTCCCAGCAATAAAGCTCGCTGATTATCTTGTAATGCTCCTGCCAAAATTTCGCTAGCACTAGCTGTACCTTGATTAACCAATACAACTAAGGGATCGTTAGTCAGAATTTCGCTATTAGAATCAAAACTACCTAAAACCCCTTGGCGATTGACTGTATAAACAATCGTACTATCTTCTAGCCACATTCTGGCGATTTCAACTCCAGCTTGTAATAATCCCCCAGGATTGTTGCGTAAATCTAGAATATAAGCTTCTGCTCCCTGTTGTTCGAGTTTATTAACTCCATGAGCAATTTCTTTGGCCGCATTAGCACTAAACTGATTGAGACGAACATAACCAATTTTTTGCTCTGTACTAGTATCCAAAGCGATAGAAACAGGATTAAGAGAAATGCGATCGCGAACTATAATTACGGTGCGAGGTTTGGCATTTTTGTCTTGACCAGATTGCACTCTTAAAGAAACTTTTGTCCCTATAGTGCCACGCATTTTTGCTGCTGCTTCGTCTAGGGTAAGAGTTTTTGCATCTACTCCATCAATTTCTAAAATGCTATCTTTGGGTTCAATTCCTGCTGCTTCTGCTGGAGAACCTGCTATGGGGGAGACAACTTCAATAAACTTGGTTTCTGGGTTGATATTGATCTGTAATCCAACTCCAGAAAGTTCTCCAGAAGTATTGACTTGTAGACTATGATATTGATCTGGTCTTAGGAGTCTAGTAAAGGGATCGTCTAAACTTGACAGCATTTCTTCAATCGCCGTATAAGTTTCGGCGCGAGTACGTAATGGTTTTTTGACAAACTTTTCTCGTAGCTTCCACCAATTTTGATGATTAAAAGTTTCATCTAAATAAGACTGATTTACAATGCGCCAAGATTGCAACAACAACTTTTGTTCTTCTGTAAAAGCTTGAGCTTCAGGAACGTACGAGCAAAAAGAAATCGAAAAGCAGAAAAATACCGACAGAGCGAGTGAAACAACTTTTTTGATCATGAGAAAAATAAATAGGGCAGTATCTTAAGTTATTTTAATTTAGCGATTCTTAATCAATTGTTACGCCAAAAGGCGATCATTAGCACTAATTACGAAGCTATGTCCTGATGATTTTTAACGACATACTGGTTTTCCCAAACTGAATATGGCGTATAATACAACATTAAATAAAGCCATCGTAGCTTAAAGCTATGTTACATTTTTTAAAGAGGGAAAAACCGTGTTCACGGATTAACCCACTATGGACTTAAACAGCAAATATACAAATTGGTGCTGTCTGCGGCTGTGCAGACGAACTTGCAAAAAGTAAGCACCCACTACCTGAAACTTTGACAGCAGTCCAACATAGCCCAGGAGTTTAAGGCAGAAAATCTTGAATTCCCCAGCTATTACAGAGGACTCTGAAAAGCTAATTCGGTAACTATCCATAACTATTTTTGTTAGCTAATTTATAGGCTTCATGTTTTCTAAACAAGTAACTGATTCAAAAGTTTTTCAATGGTTTGATGAACGTCTAGAAGTTCAAGCAATTTCTGATGACATCACCAGCAAATATGTCCCCCCACATGTAAATATTTTTTATTGTTTGGGTGGTATTACCCTAGTCTGCTTCTTAATTCAGTTTGCGACTGGGTTCTGCATGACTTTCTACTACAAGCCTAATGTAGCTGAAGCTTTTACTTCAGTTGAATACATTATGAACGAAGTCAGCTTTGGTTGGCTAATTCGTTCTATTCATCGCTGGTCAGCTAGTATGATGGTCTTGATGATGATTCTTCATGTTTTCCGTGTCTATCTCACTGGCGGTTTCAAAAAGCCTCGTGAGTTGACTTGGATCACTGGAGTAGTCATGGCAGTAATTACTGTTAGCTTTGGTGTTACTGGCTACTCTCTTCCTTGGGATCAAGTCGGCTATTGGGCGGTAAAAATTGTATCTGGTGTACCAGCAGCAATTCCCGTTGTCGGCGATCAAATGGTTGAACTATTAAGAGGGGGTGCTAGTGTGGGTCAAGCTACTCTAACTCGCTTTTATAGCCTACACACGTTTGTTTTACCTTGGTTGATTGCAGTGTTTATGTTATTGCACTTTTTGATGATTCGCAAACAAGGTATTTCTGGTCCTTTGTAAACTAAGGGACTAGATTATGAGTCTGTCAGGAGTTTAGCTAATAGCTTCTGATAGACTTTTCTTAGAATAGTAGATAAATTGTATGTAAGGTACACAGGTTATTTGCCTTGTTTGTACCGTCAGGCACAGAGAAGAATTTTTTTGTTAAGAGCGAAAAAGTTAACTTTTTGAATAGAACAAGAACTCTCTAGTCTTTATGCTCAAAGCAGTGTCACACTATTTTGAATAACTTCGACACCACAAATAGTAATTATCCTGCTCATTTAATTAGCTGATTCCAAATAAATTTAGGAGAGAAAACTATGTCCACTTTAAAGAAACCAGATCTTAGCGATCCCGCTTTGCGCGCTAAGTTGGCTCAGGGTATGGGTCACAACTACTATGGTGAACCTGCTTGGCCTAATGATTTGTTATACATCTTCCCTGTGGTTATCTTGGGAACTATTGGTTTAGTCGTCTGTTTAGCTGTACTAGATCCCGCTATTATAGGTGAACCTGCTAATCCTTTTGCTACTCCTCTGGAAATTTTACCTGAGTGGTATCTATATCCTGTATTCCAAATCCTACGTGTTGTTCCCAGCAAATTATTGGGAATTGCGGCTCAAACAGCCGTACCTTTGGGTTTAATGCTAATTCCTTTTATTGAAAGCGTTAACAAATTTCAAAATCCCTTTCGCCGTCCCGTAGCTACTACAGTATTCTTATTTGGTACTGTAGTAACGATTTGGTTGGGAATTGGTGCAACCTTCCCCATCGACGAATCTCTAACTTTAGGCTTGTTCTAAATCTTGTTTGAAGTATTGAGGATTTGCCGATAGCTTAAAATTTTAGCTAATTGACTAGACGTACTAGCTCATTACTTAAGTTTAGATTTTACTAAGCGTAGTAATGCTCAAGTACGTCTAATTACTTGTCAGATTTAGCAACGTAAGTTATTGATATTGTCGTAATTTATAATTTATTGGTATCATATATCGAGTAAGGATTAGTAGTTAAGACTATACCTTTCTACCTGCAAAGACATTAAGCATAAGAGAAAGTGGGGCAGCCCGCTTTTTTTGTTGTCTAACTAAATAAAACCTAAACCAAAAGTTTGCCAACTTAGCTATAACTAGCTTATCATTACCTTCTGCCCAACATGACTCATCCTGTTGTTCCTAAAATTATTGAACTGGCATCTCCTCTAGCAGAAAACCTTAATCTAGAATTAGTTGATGCAGTTTTTCAAACTAATAAGAAACCGCCAATTCTGAGGATAGATGTTCGTAATCCGACAGCAGACACTAGTTTAGAAAACTGTGAACAGATGAGTCATATTTTAGAAGAAAAACTAGATTTAGCCCAAATTATTCCAGGAGCTTATGTTCTAGAAATTTCTAGTCCTGGAATTTCTCGTACCTTATCTACAGACAGAGAATTTATTGCCTTCAAAGGATTTGCAGTGACGGTAAAAACCTTTGCTGCTTATAAAGGAAAAAAACAATGGCAGGGAAGGTTACAACAGCGGGATGAAACAGCAGTTCATCTCAATCAAAAAGGAAAAGCGATCGCTATTCCGCGAGAATTAATTGCCAAAGTACAACTGGATGACAATAGCTGAAGGCAAAAAATAGTGATTTAGCGATTATTATCTACAATTTCTCCAACATCATTACAGCAAGACCCCAAATCTCAATCTTATTATTAGGAGTACAATATGACCTTAGTCAGTCTGCCTGGTCTGAGGGTGACAATCGACGAAATCAGTCAGAGATACAATTTACCAAGTAGTGCAGTTGAAGAAGCTCTTCGAGAGGCTTTAATCAAGGGTTACGAAAAATTTCGCCGTTCTAAAGACCGTAATGAAGAATTTAGCGAAGAATATTTTGACAATTTTAACGTTCAATTAGATATAGAAGAAGAAGGGTTTCAAATCCTAACCACCAAAGTAATTGTTGACATTAGTAAAGAGCAAATTGAAGATCGCGATCATCAAATTGCTCTAAGTGAAGTGCAAGAGCAAGTGGACGATTCGGAAATTGAGGTAGGAGACTCAGTATTGGTTGACGTTACTCCGGAGCAAAAAGATTTTGGACGGATGGCGGCAATTCAAACCAAGCAGGTACTACTACAAAAACTACGGGATCAACAGCGGAAACTAATCCAAGAAGAATTTAAAGACCTAGAAGATACAGTTTTACAAGCAAGAGTAGTCCGTTTTGAACGACAATCGGCAATTGTGGCCGTAACTAGTGGCTTAGGGCAACCAGAAGTGGAAGCCGAATTACCTAAAAGAGAACAATTACCCAATGATACCTACCGTTCAAACAGTACTTTTAAAGTTTATTTAAAAAAAGTTAGGGATACTCCCCACAGAGGTCCGCAACTAATGGTTTCGCGAGCTACGGCAGGATTGGTTGTAGAACTATTTAGTAACGAAGTTCCAGAAATAGAAGAAGAAATTGTCCGTATTGTGGCAGTAGCCAGAGAAGCACATCCTCCTTCTCGTCACGTTGGAGTACGTACCAAAATAGCGGTGGATACTCTAGAGCGAGATGTCGATCCTGTGGGAGCTTGTATTGGGGCTAGGGGTTCACGAATTCAGGCTGTAGTCAATGAGCTACGGGGGGAAAAGATTGATGTCATCCGTTGGTCTCCTGATCCCGCAACCTATATTGCTAATTCTTTAAGTCCTGCCAGAGTAGATCAAGTCATATTAGCCAATACCGACGACAAGCAGTCTTTAGTATTGGTGGCAGAAGATCAGCTAAGTTTGGCAATTGGGAAAGAAGGTCAAAATGTACGTCTAGCAGCCCGTCTAACTGGTTGGAAAATTGATATTAAAGATCTTGATAAGTACGATGAAGAAGAAGAAATGAATAAATGGGCAGATCAAGCAGCCACAGAAGCAGCAGAAATAACTGAGGAGGAAACAGAACAAGAAGTAGCAAGTAAAATTGAAACAGAAACTCAACCAGAAATAACAGATGTACCAGATTCAGCAATAGCAGATTTAGAAGCAGGAGAAGAGACAGAAATTACCGTCAAAAGTGATTTCACCTAAGTAATTTAAGTAAAAGCGATCGCGCTGGCGCGATCGCTTACTCACAAACATTTGTTCTGATGTCGGAATTACATTTAATATTTAGACTGATTTGAATCAAATAAATTATCGTAGATGTATTAGCTGTCGCCGAGTCGCATCCAAAGCATCTTTTTGGCGAGTAGTTAGATTGGCGCCAAACCATGAAATTCGATTAGACCAAGGAATGGGACGTTCAGCTTATCTTTGCGCCAATGCAAATTGCTTGAACCAAGCCAATCTTAAAAACCTCTTGAGTCGTGCTTTGAGAGTTAAAGTTCCTGAGTATATTTATCAAAATTTACAAGAACGTTTAAATGACGTTTAACCTGATAATGTTAAAGTCAAGAAAAAAACTAAATTTTTGAACTAAAAATACTAAATTGTTTATATGATTTGGTATTTTTCCCTAAAATAAAAGATGAAGGGGTTGCCAACTGGTGATGTTTTAAGCCTCACTTATATTTTCTAGAGCAGATTTTATTTGATAGAGTCGTAAAAGTTTTACCAGCAATCTTGAAAACATGAAAGACTACATGGAAAAACAAATGGTCAAATAACTATAAACAGTCAACTGAGGGGCATAGTGGATGAACAACGGCAAAGTTAGAATATACGAACTATCAAAAGAGCTAAATTTGGATAATAAAGATATCAAAGAAATTTGTGAACAGCTTAACATTGCAGTAAAAAGCCATAGCAGCACAATTACAGAATCTCAAGCCGAAAGAGTCAAAGCAGTAGCAGCTAAGTCCCCTCGTGCCGAAAAAGCAGCCAAAAGTTTTAAAAAAGACTCTAGAACTCCAAAACCCACAGGAAAACGCAAACAGCAAATTTTAGCAGTTCATCACCGAACTGATATGTCGGGATCTTCTAATCAAGTGAATCAGCCTCAATCAGGATCTTCTCCTACGTTAGTTTCTCCACCCACCAGACCAACTCGCCCCAAATCATTTACACAAAAGTTATCTCAAGAAGAATCATCAGTGCAAGCAAAACCTCCCCAACTCAAAGAGCCGTCTGCCAAACGCAACGAACTTAAACAAGCCCCCACAAGAGAGAGAAAGTCTCTAGAATCACCTCCAAAGCCCCCAACTGTTAGTAGACCTAACAGGTCAGTTGAGCTATCTTCCAAACCTCAATTAAATAGATCTAAGGGGGGAGAAAAAAATTCGATTCAGTCTTCTATCAAACCAAAAATACGCTCTTCAGAGCCATCTCAGAAAAAAGCAGAAGAAACAGAGAACAAGAAAAAAGTTATTCCTCCTTTACCTAAGCTAAATCAAAGACCTCAGAAAGTTCAAGCAGTTAGCACAGTAAAAGAAGAAGAGCTTGATGAAAATTTAACTGAAAACTTGGCTGATAATGAAGTCGAAGCTGATGACATCATTGAAAAAACTGAAGTCAAGAAAGTTACTCGGCTGAAGCGCCCGACACCTCCTCGCAAGATCAAAAAAGAATGGGAAAATGAAGAAGAGGACGAAGGGAAGCAATCTAAATCTGCTAAAGGAAAAGCTGCCAAGAAACGTCGTGCGCCTAAACCAGTACTGGATGATGATGATGATTTTGACTCGGATTCTAATCTAGTTCAAGTCAATACGGCATTTAGTTTATCTACGGCTCGTCCACCAAAACCACAGTCTTTACAACAACAGCAACCAGCTGCTAGCAGTCACAAGAAACCGAAAAAGCCATCTTTCAAAACAGAAAAAACTCCTAAAGCTGAACGCCCAGCTAAAGGAAAAGTGGTTCCCACTCTGTCTGAATCAATTACTTTATCGGATAACCTAACCGTTAGAGAATTAGCAGACAAGCTCAACACTCCTGAAACTGACATCATCAAAAACCTATTTTTCAAGGGGATTCCTGTAAATATTACTCAAACTCTAGATCTTGAGACTGCGCGTTCGGTAGCCGAAGAACTAGGGGTAATTGTAGAAACCCCCGAAGAGAAATCAGCAGCAACCAAAGATACTGAAATGTTGGATGCTGACGACTTAGAAAATCTCCAACTTCGTCCTCCTGTCGTAACTATTATGGGTCACGTAGACCATGGTAAAACTACGCTGCTCGATTCAATTCGTAAAAGTGCTGTTGCTTCAGGGGAAGCTGGAGGAATCACCCAGCATATTGGTGCCTACCATGTAGATGTGGATCATAATGGCGGCAAGCAGCAGATTGTTTTCTTGGATACTCCTGGTCACGAAGCGTTTACCGCGATGCGGGCTAGAGGAACAAGAATAACAGATATTGCGGTTTTGGTGGTGGCTGCTGATGATGGGGTACAGCCTCAAACCAAAGAAGCAATTAGCCATGCTAGAGCTGCAGAAGTACCTTTATTGGTAGCAATCAACAAGGTAGATAAGCCAGAAGCTAACCCTGACAGAATTAAGCAGGAATTAACCGAACAAGGTCTA
>JAAUYG010088048.1_pt1 | contig 19911 bp, 17 predicted proteins | sample 7278091 | NCBI WGS metagenome assembly JAAUYG01 (sample SAMN14350201, study PRJNA611818) | marine sediment metagenome | isolation source: surface marine sediment (0.6m) | place: French Polynesia: Moorea | collected 2018-08
GGCCCGGCGCTTCACCTCGGCCACGGCGGCCGCTCCCGCTCTTGCCTCGATGGCCTGCAGCATCGGCCTGAACGGATATCCCAGCATCGCGGGAAACTCCTCTCGATCCGAGCCTGGGGGCGACGGCCGTGAAACTCCTCTCCAGACTACCACATGACCACAAAATTTTGAGGCTATATCCCAAAAAAATGTGTGATCGCAAAACTTTGGGGTTGCGCCTGTGCCAGGCTCGCAAAGAAAAATGGCTTTGATTCAATGGATTATAGCTCGCCTCTCACGATGGTACGGATCCTGCGTAGGTGTCCCCGTGTTTCAGGAAAGGGGTCGGGCAAGCGTCGGCCTCTGGCATCCATCGATACAGAAAGGGAGACGCCATCAATGACACGCGAGGAGCTGCATCTCGTCCAAGCCAGCTGGGCGCAAGTCCAGCCGATCTCAACGCAAGCCGCCGAGATGTTCTATCGCCGGCTGTTCGACCTCGAACCGGAGCTGCGGACCCTGTTCAAGGGCGACATGCGCGAACAGGGGCAACGCCTCATGGCCATGATCGACACTGCGGTCAAGGAGCTGGAGAGGTGGGATCAGCTCGTCCCAGCGTTGCAGGCACTCGGCAGACGCCATGCAGGATATGGCGTCAAGGATGCCGATTACGACACAGTCGCCGCCGCTCTGCTCTGGACGCTGGAAAGAGGGCTGGGAGAGGCCTTCACCGACGAGGTTAGAAGTGCATGGATCGGCACCTACACCGCATTGACGGACACCATGAAGAGGGCGGCGGCAGAGGCGGGATCGGTCTAGGGCGCGAAGGCTCTATCGATTGCGACAGCACTACGGCCTAAGTCGCCGCCCCATTGCCGACGAAGGTCTTGTAGTCGCTCTCCAGGCCGGCCAGTGCCGTCTTGAAGATCTTCTCGCCGGCTTCCGGGTTGGCCAGGGTCGGGTTGGAGCCCATGCGGCCGTCGGGGAAGCGGCGGCGGAAGTCCTCGGCGTCGTAGATCGGCCCGTAGGGCGCCTTGCCCGGGTTCATCTCCGCGGTCTTGACGCTGTCCGGATAGGCGTACTGGGTCAGCGAGATCTCCGAGCAGGTGGCGTGGCCGCCGTCCTGGTCGCCGAAGAGCTGGTCGCAGAGCGCCTTCACGCCCGGCGCGTCCCACCAGTTGGTCAGCTTGCAGCGGATCGAGGGCCGGTTGTGCGAGCCCGGCTGCAGGCTGGTCTGGGCGTAGATCTCCGAGAAGGCCGCGCTGACCGTGGCGATGTTGCCGCCGTGGCCGTTGAGGAAATAGAAGGAGTCGAAGCCGTGGCGGATCAGCGAGTTCACCGTGTCCTGCAGCACCGCCAGGAGGGTCGAGGGCCTGAGCGTGATCGAGCCGGGGAAGCCGAGGTGATGCTGCGCCATGCCGACCGAGATGGTCGGCGCCACCAGCGCCTCCAGCCGCTCGCCGAGGGCGAGCCCCAGCGCCTCGGGACAGAGCGCGTCGGTGCCGATCAGGCCGTTGGGGCCGTGCTGCTCGGTCGAGCCGATGGGGACGATGATCGCGCGGCTGCCCGTCAGATAGGCCTCGACCTCCTGCCAGGTGCAGAACCTCAGCTCCATGAAAACCCTCCTGCCTGAAATCCGGCGCGCATGATAGCACCGGCAAAAGACCGGCCCAGCGGAGAATAGCGCTACCAGAGCAGCAGGACCCCCGCCAGGTTCGCCAGGCTGCCGAGGGCGATGGCCGCAAAGGTCAGGGTCATGCCGGCGACGCGGAAGCGGAGGTTCTCCGGCTCGCGCGCGACCCCGAAAGCGTGCAGCAGGCGGCCGCAGAGCAGCAGCAGGCCGAGACCGTGGAGCAGCCAGAGATCGTGTCCCTGCAGCTCGGCCAGGGCGAGCAGGATCAGGGAGAGCGGGGCGTACTCGACGAAGTTGGCCTGGACCCGCATGGCGCGCTGGACCTGCGGCTCGCCGTCGTCGCCCAGGACGACCTTGAAGCGTTGCCTCTGCCGGATCACGCGGTGCGAGAGCAGGATCAGAAGCAGGCCGCAGAGCGCGGCATAGATCGGCGTGACGGTCATGCGGAGGCTTTCCGGAGCTGTTGCGCGGCACAGGAAGTCTAGAGCAGCCCACGTTCATTCGAACGCGGATAAGCTGCTCTAACTTTATGAAATAGATCAAATTATCTGCGTCTAATTGAGTCCAATTAAACGCAGTTTGATCTACGGCAGATCAAGACTGCCGGATGATCCGCCGGCTTGCACGCAGAGCGCTGCGGGCTAGAGCCCCGCCGCCACCGTCCGGTTGAGCGCGACCAGTTCCGGGCGCTCCGCGGGATCGGCGCGTTCGAGCTCCAGAAGGCGATAAAGCTCGAGCACCGCCAACAGGTCCTCGCCCTCTCCGCTCTCCAGATCCCATTGCGCCTGGGACAGGAGGGCTGTCAGATCGGTCAGGCGGCACATCCGGTCCACCACGGCACGCACGGCGGCGACGCCAAGGTCCGTGCCCAGCAGCGCCTCGATCCGCGCCGCCACCTCACCCTGCAGGTCGCGCGCGGCGCCGGCGTGATCCCGAAGCTCAGGCCGCGTGACCTGCTCAAGCTCGGCCGAGAGCCGGCCGAGCCAGGCCCCGTGGAGACCGCGCTCCGCGAAGTCGCGCAGCACCTGGGCGCAGAGCGTGTTGTGGGTGCCCTCCCAGCTCTCGACGACGATGGCGTCCCGGTAGAGGCGCGGCAGGACCGAGAAATCCTCGATGGTGCCGTTGCCGCCGAGGATCTCGATCCCGTCGCGGACGCTGCGGGTGCTGGCGAGCGCGGTCCAGTACTTGTTGATCATGACCCCGATCCGCCGCGCGCCGACCAGGGCCTCGCCCCCCTCCCCGCGCTCGCAGCGGTCGGTCATCGCCAGAAGCCGGAAGGTGGTCGCCAGCCCGGCCAGGCTGCACAGCCGCATGCGCGCCAGGATCTCCTGCACCGGCGCGAAGTCGAAGATAGGCGCGCCGAAGGCCTGGCGGTTGCGGGCGTAGCCCCGCGCTTCCACGAGGGCGCGGCGCTGGATGCCGCAGGCGGCCAGGGCGTTGTGGACCCGCGAGGCGTCGAGCACGATGCCGACCAGGTTGCGGAAGCCCTGGTCGGTCGGCCCGATCGCCTCGCCCAGCGCGCCGTCGAACTCGATCTCGCCGGTCGCCATGGACCGGGTGCCGAGCTTGTACTTCAGGCGCCGCAGGGCGAAGCCGTTGACCCGGCCGTCGAGCGTCCGGGGCACCAGGAAGAGGCCCAGCCCCCGGGTGCCCGCCGGCGCGCCGTCGAGGCGGGCGCTGACCACGAAGAGCCCGGCATCGGCGACCGAGCAGAACCACTTCTCGCCGCTGATCCGGTACCAGCCGGGCCGCTCCGGCTCCGGCTCCGCCCGACAGGCGTTGAGGCCGACGTCCGAGCCGCCCTGGACCTCGGTGACGAACTGGGCGGCGTGGAGCCGCCGGTCATAGTCGCGCGCCAGCAGCGCCGGCAGGTAGCGACGGCGCTGCTCCTCCGTGCCCAGCTTCTGGAGCAGCTTGATCGCCCCTGCGGTGCAGGCGACCGGGCAGGCATGGCCCGCCTCGCCGTGCTGGTCGAGCAGGTAGGCGCGGGCGCCGCAGAGGACCTCCGATCCCGGCTCGCCCAGCACCGAGAGCACGCCGCTGTCCCAGAAGACCCGGCCCGCCCCGTGGTAGCTGGGATGGAAGACCACCGCCTCGACCGGGCGGCCGTCGGCGTCGTGGCGGCGCAGGGCCGGCAGGTTCTCGTCGCGATTGCTCTCGATCACCAGACGGTCGAGCGCCGGCCCGCTCGCCTCGGCGACACGGTGGAGCTCCGGCTCGAGCGCAGCATAGCGCTCGCCGAGGTGGCGGCGCAGAAGCCGCAGGAACGCAGGATCATCCTCCAAGCGGTTCCGCCAGACGCCGGCGCGCCAGGCTTCCAGGTCCGCCCGTGCCGCCGCCGTCGCGTTCTGCTCGATCATGGACTGACTCCGCTCGCTAGGACAGGTTGCGTCAGAGGAAGATGGGGCCATCCGGGCGGCGCACAAACGAAAGCCCCGCCAAAGTCACCTTTGGCGGGGCTCCTAATGGCCCGGCGGACTCATGGCTAACCTCCTTTCCTGGAGTATTCGCACCCGCTTCTCCGGCGACCCGACCGATCGCCCGGGCGACTTCGCTCCCCTGATAAGAAGGAGCCCCAAAATCATACACCCCTGCGCGCAAAGCGCGCAAGCGAGCGGGCCTGTCTCCAAGGCGCGCGAAAGGCGGAGTCCCCACCGGCAGACATTGGCGGCAAGACCTCGAGACCGGCTGCCGGCACCGCGAGGCGCCCCGGCCCCTTGCAGGTCTGCGGCGGGCAGCGATAGGCTTTCACGGGAGCGCCGATCGGACTGCGGGGGCCGGCACGACCTCCCGCCGGCCACGGTCGAATCGGACGAGGGAGGCTTGGGGTTATGAAGAAGGTCCTGCTGCCCGCGGTTCTCCTGGTCCTGGCCTGGGGCTTCTGGGTCAGCCCGCAGTTCAAGGAGATCGCGGCCGGCGTCGCGATCTTCATCTTCGGCATGATGGCGATGCAGGAAGGCTTCAAGGCCTTCACCGGCGGCGTGCTGGAGGCGGTGCTGCGGGCCTCGACCGACCGCACCTGGAAGAGCCTCGGCTTCGGCTTCGTCACCACCGCCCTGATGCAGTCCAGCTCGCTGGTCTCGGTGATCACGATCTCCTTCCTGAGCGCCGGGCTGATCGGCCTCGCCGCCGGGATCGGCATCATCTTCGGCTCCAACATCGGCACCACGACCGGCGCCTGGCTGGTCGCCGGCATCGGCCTGAACATCAACATCTCGGCCTATGCCATGCCCCTGATCGTGTTCGGCGCCGTGCTGAACTTCCAGAGCGGCAAGGCCCTGAAGGGCGCCGGCTTCATCCTCGCCGGCATCGGCTTCCTCTTCCTCGGCATCCATTTCATGAAGGTCGGCTTCGAGACCTTTCAGGAGAGCCTGGACCTGACCCAGTTCGCCGTGCCCGGCTTCGCCGGCGTGCTGATCTACACCGCGGTCGGCATCGTCGCGACGGTGGTCATGCAGTCCAGCCACGCGACCCTGATCCTGGCCATCGCCGCCCTGGCCGCCGGCCAGGTCACCTACGAGAACAGCCTGGCGATCGCCATCGGCTCCAACGTCGGCTCGACGGTGACCGCCCTGATCGGGGCGATCGGCGCCAACGCCGCGGGCAAGCGGCTGGCCGGCGCCCACCTCATCTTCAACCTGACGACCGGGCTGCTGGCCGTGGGCCTGCTGAGCTACGTGGCGCTGGCGGTCGACCTGATCAGCGCGGCGATCGGCATCGCCGCCGCCGACTTCACCCTGAAGTTCGCCGTCTTTCACACCCTCTTCAACGTCGCCGGCGTCCTCCTCATGCTGCCCTTGATCCCGCTGCTGGTGCGCCGGCTCGAGCGGCTGATCCCCGAGGAAGTGCTGGACGTGTCGCAGCCGCGCCACCTGAACGAGGCCGTGCTGGACTTTCCCGACGCGGCGCTGAAGGCGGTCTTCGCCGAGCTCGGTCACCTCTTCGAGAACGCCGCCGACTACATCGCCCAGGGCCTCGGCCTGACCTATGCCGAGCTGCGCTCGGACCGGGACCTGGGGCAGATCCTGCGCCAGGCCCGCCCCGAAGCGGGGACCGACTTCGACGACCTCTACCAGCGGCGGATCAAGGGCCTCTACGGCGCCATCGTCGAGTTCGCCAGCAAGGCGGAGCATCAGATGCTGCCGGAGCAGGTCGAGGCCCTCAACGCGTCGAAGATGATCGCCCGCGACATCGTGCAGGCGGTGAAGGACGTGAAGCACCTGGAGAAGAACGTCGTGCGCTACGCCCGGTCCGAGAACGCCGAGATCCGCATCCAGTATGCCGCCATCCGCAAGCGGATCGCCGAGGTCCTGCGCGGCGTCAGCCATGTCACGGAAGACCGCGCGGCCTCGCTCGAGAAGCTGGATGCGCTCTCGAACGAGATCGACGCCGAGGACATCGTCGAGAGCGGCGCGCTCGATGCGCTGATCCGCGACAACAAGATCACCCGGGACATGGGCACCTCGCTGATCAACGACAACGGCTACGCCCAGAACATCGCCCGAAGGCTGATTCACGGCGCCCGGACCGTGCTTGGCGAGGGGACCTATCAGCTCCTGATGGCGGCGCGCGAGACTACCCTGGGCGAAGCCGGCGAGGAGGACCTGACCGGCAGCGAGGCGCGCGCGGCCTCCGCCGGCTGACGCCAGGGCGCAGCACGTGGGGATTGTCACTTGCCGGCCGGCGAAAGCATGCTGGCCTCTGGCGTCCCGTGCCGAAGGGGGTAGGGCAATGTTCCTGAAGACCATCGCAGAGGACGAGGCGACCGGCCGGGTGGCCGAGATCTATGCCGCCCACAGGGCGAAGCTCGGCTTCGTCATGTCGGCGACCTCGTGCTGGACCGCGCGCCCCGACCTGCTGCCGCTGTGGGAAGACTTCTTCGCCCGGGTGAAGGCGGCGTTCTCGCTGTCGCCGCGGGACTGGCGCCTGATCACCTTCGTCGCCGCGCAGCAGGTGCCCTCGACCTACTGCGCCATGGTCTACGGCAAGCAGCTTCTGGACGATCTCGGCTCGAAAGATCGGGTCCTGTCGCTGCAGCGGGACTTCCGCAACGCCGGCCTGGACGATCGGGACGTCGCCATGCTGGGCTATGCGGACGCCGTCGCCAGGGACGCCTCCCGGATCACCGAGCAGGATATCGAGGCCCTGCGCATGGCCGGCTTCAGCGACGTGCAGATTTCGGATATCGCCCTCTGCGCGGCGCTCAGGTGCTTCATGGCCCGCTTCTTCGATGCCACCGGCGCCGGGCCCGAAGCCGCCTTCCTCGACGAGGACGGCGACTTCCGAGACGCGCTCACGATCGGGCGCAAACCCTAGCCGAAATGGACAGGCCTCTTCATCTGCCAGCGGTCGACAGTCTGAGGGCCGGCAAGGGCCCCCTTGTGCTGCTCGTGCATTCCAGCGTGTCCGGGGCCCGGCAGTGGCGCCGGCTGATGGGCGAGTTGGAAGACCGCTTCCATCTGATCGCCGTGAACCTCTTCGGCTACGGCGATACGGCGGCCTGGTCCGGCCGGGAACCCCAGACCCTCGAGGACCAGGCGGCCCTGGTCGAGGCCGCCTTGCCCGACCGGGACGCCCGCCTCTGCCTCGTCGGGCACTCCTTCGGCGCCTCGGTCGCCATGCGCGCGGCCGACAGGCTCGGCGCGCGGGTGGACAGGCTCGTCCTCCTGGAGCCGAACCCCTTCTACCTTCTGGAGCGGCACGGGCGGCGGGAGGCCTTCGCCGAGATCCTCGCGCTCTGCACCTGCATGAAGCAGAAGGGCGCGGCCGGCGACTGGATGGCCGCGGCGGAACGCTTTGCGGACTACTGGGGCGGCGCCGGCACCTGGGCCGCCATGCCGGAGGCGCGCCGGGCAAGCTTCATCGAGGGCCTCAAGCCGAACCTGCACGAGTGGGACGCGGTCCTGGGCGAGACCACGACCCTGGACGCGTGGTCGGAGGCCCTGCCGCGCGAGACCCTGGTGGTCTCGGCACGGCAGACCCTTCGGCCGATCCGCGAGATCGTCGAGCTGCTGCGCGCGGCCTGCCCGGCCTGGCGCTTCAGGGAAGTCGCCGACGGCGGGCACATGGCCCCCCTGACCCGGCCCGACCTGATCAACCCGATCGTGTCCGCCTTCCTGGAAGGGAACGAAGGCGCGCGCTGATCCGGCGCGCTCAAGCGCCGGGCCGGGCGCCCCGGCTCAATGCGGCCAGCGGGGCTGATGGGCGCCAAGCCCGCCGGAGGCGGCCTGCGGCGCCTCCGCAGCCGGCTCCTCGTACTCGGCGGCGGCGGCGCGAACGACGGTCGTGACCAGACGCAGGACTTCGGCCTTGGGCAACCCGCTCTCGGCGAGGATCCGCCTGAGGTCGTCCTCGTCCGCTGCCAGGGTTTCCTGCTCGAGGGCCTGCAGCAGCCGTTCCAACTCCCAATCCGGACACCAGAGCGTCATCCCTTGCGGTATCCCAGACCGTTCAGGCCATCGCGCAGGACGGCGCGGCGCAGACGCTTGCGGGCCGTATCGTATTCGGTCTGCGTCAGGTCGTGCCGGCGGCGGATCTCGCGTGCCGAGAGGCCCTCCGCCAAGCCTGCCATGATCTTCAGGACGGTGCCGTCCTCGGCGAAGTGGCGGTATATCGCAGCCAGCGCCTGGGCCGCCGCGACCAGGCGCTCCTGGTCGGCGCCCGGCGAGGTGTCCGCAGCGTCGACCTCCGCCGCCTCCGCGACCAGGACCTGCCGCTCGCGCCGCGCCCGGCGCCAGTGCTCGCTGCAGACGCTGCGCATGATCCCGGCCAGAAAGGCCATCAGCGGGACGCCGGCCGGCCATCGGCGGGCGCCGCTCAAGGCTCGCAGGATGGTTTCGTGGAGCAGATCGGCCCAGCCGATCCCACCGGGCAGCCCGCGAACGCGCAGGCGCGCCAGCACCTTGAGGCGCAGCAGGTCGCCTTCGGTCAGCTCCGCGATCGCGCGGGCGACGTCCCGCGACGGCTCCGCATCAAGGCCTTGAGCTGCAAGGTCCCAAAAGCTCCGAAAGCTCTCCATGCTCTGCTACTCTTCGGTTCGGTCCACCTCAAAGTAACATGCGCGCGACCATCGCCCGCGCGGACAGCGGGAGGAATTTTTTTTCCGTTGTCCGCAAGGTGGCTTCGAAGACGCCTTCGTCAGTGAAGCAGCGCCACGCGAACTCGATGGAGCGACGATGACCAGCGATGAAGAACTCAAGATCCTGCGCCGGGCCTACGCCAAGCAGATCCTGGTGGGTTTCGACGTTCGTGACCCGCGCGTCGAGGCAGCCTTCGCCGAGGTGCCGCGGGAGCACTACCTCGGTCCCGGACCTTGGCCGATCCTGCGATTCGGACGGGGCTACGTGGAGACCCCGAGCGCCGATCCGGTCTACCTCTACAGCAATTGCCTGGTCGGGATCCGGCCGGAGGACGGCCTGAACAACGGCGAGCCCTCGCTTCACGCCTTCCTGCTGTCCAAAGCCGCAATACGGGAGGGCGAGCACGTCGTCCACGTCGGTGCCGGGGTCGGATACTACTCGGCCGTCATGGCGGAGCTCGCCGGTCCTTCGGGCCGGGTCACCGCGATCGAGTTCGACCCCGAACTGGCAGCCAGGGCAAAGGAGAACCTTGCCGCCAGCCACCCCAAGGCCAGCGTGCTCGAAGGCGACGGGACGTCCCTGCCCTTCGATCCGGCCGACGTGATCTACGTGAACGCGGGCGTGACCCGTCCCGCCGGGGGCTGGCTCGACCGGCTGCGCGACGGCGGCCGGATGGTCCTGCCGCTGACCACGGACACCAACTTCAACAACAAGAGCTTCGACAACATGGCGCGGCGCGGCGCGATCTTTCTCATCACCCGCGACGGAGAGGGCTTCGAGGCCCGCTGGATATCCCCGGTCGCGATCTTCCCCTGCAAGAGCCTGCGCGAACCGGAGTCCGAAGCCGTCCTGGCGGCCGCCTTGGAGAACGAAGGATGGAAGAAGGTGACCCGCCTCTACCGGAGCGCCGAGCTTCCGGAGGAACGCTGCTGGCTCAGGGGCCGAGGCTGGTCCCTGGCCTACGACTAGATCAAATTATCCCATATGGATAGAGCAGCTTGTCCGCGTTCAAGTGAACACGGGCTGCTCCCGCCTCGTGGCGAAGGCCCGGGCGCTTTGCGCCCGCCCGGAAGCGTGATAGGGCTGGTCGCCGAGCGGAAACCGAGCAGGACGAAGCGATGCAGAGCGGGGAACTCAGTCGCGAGGTGCCGATCACGCCGGGCGCGACGGCGCTGCTGGTGATCGACATCCAGACCTACTTCTGCCGGCCCGACGGCGGCCAGTTCGCCGATCTCTCCCCGGCCGAGACCGAGCGCGACTGCGGCTACTTCTTCCGGCAGCTCTCCGAGGTCACCCTGCCGACCATCCGGCGCCTGCAGGAGGCCTGCCGGGCCCAAGGCATCGAGGTGATCTTCACCGTCATCGAGAGCCTGACCCAGGACGGCCGCGACCGCAGCCTGGACTACAAGATCACCGGCTTCAACGTGCCGCGCGGCAGCCGGGATGCCCAGGTCCTGGAGGAGATCGCCCCCGTCGGGGACGAGATCGTCCTGCCCAAGACCTCGTCCAGCGTCTTCATCTCGACCAACCTCGACTACCTGCTGCGCAACCTCGGCGTCCGCCACCTGATGATCGCCGGCTGCCTGACCGACCAATGCGTGGAATCGGCGGTCCGCGACGCCTGCGACCTGGGCTACCTGGTGACCCTGGTGACCGACGGCTGCACGAGCATGACGCCCGAGCGCCATGACAACAGCCTGCGCACGATCAAGGGTTACTGCCGCCAGCGGGAGGGCGGAGAGCTCGTCGCCGAGATCGCGGCACAGCACGCCTGACGCCGGAACCTCACCCGCCGGAGGGTTTGGCCGGCGTGCTGCCGCGGAGCGCGAGCGCCCGGCGGGCCTGCACCACCGCTTGCAGAAGCGCCAGCGGCACCGTCGGGGCCAGGGCCTCGAAACGGTCCTCGTCGTCGTGCAGGCTCGCATAGGGAAAAATGCCCCGGGGCCCGAAGCCGATATGCCAGGCCCAGCCCGGCAGGACCCGGGCGATCAGGCCGAGACAGCTGTCGACCGAGGCGGTGTAGTCCGGCACCGCCTCGGGTGGGTCCGAGCGCTCCAGCCGTTCGGCGATCAGCCGGTCCAGCCCGGTGTCGGCGCCGGTCGCGGCGGCGATCCGCCGCAGGAGGTCTTCGAGCTCGCTGGTCATGGCATCGCCGAGGATCGCCGCGGGCTGCGCTCCTGGCAAGCCCGCGGAAGCCGGCCCCGGGGAATGGGAGGGCGGCGCCTTTGGGACAATAACGACGCCCTGGCTCTATCCGGCGGCTGCGAAGCTGCCTAAGCTGCGCCCGCCCGGGCTTCGGCGGCTCGAAGCGACCTCGGGCCAGGTCCTCCCCTTCCAGCAACACCTCCAGGCCATGGCAGAACCGGCGATGAATTCCACGCTTCCAGACTTCACCCTCAGGCCCATTCCGCAGATCCACTTCGGCGAGGGGCGCGCGCGCAAGATCGCGGAGGATGCCGCGGCGCTGGCACTGCCCGGCAAGGCCGCGGCATTGGTCGTCGACGGCACCCTGCAGGAGCTCGGCCTTGCGGCGGGCGTGACCGAGGGCCTCGAGGCGGCCGGCCTTGAGGTCGCGGTCTTCGCCGAAATCTCAGGCGAGCCCGAGCAGGCCCAGGTCGAGGCGGCCACCGAGTTCCTCCGCGCGCGGGACGCCGGGCTGGTGGTCTGCCTGGGCGGCGGCTCGGCCCTGGACATCGGCAAGATCGCCGCCTGCGTCGCGCCGACCGGCCAGGGTCCGGCCGACTTCGCCATGAAGGCGGACTCCCTGCCGGGGCCGGGCCTGCCGAAGATCTGCATCCCGACCACGGCGGGCACCGGCTCCGAGCTTTCCTCGACCAACATCTTCCACGGCGAGAACGGCAAGAAGGTCTGGATCTGGAGCACCCGGAGCAAGCCCGACGCGGTGATCCTGGACCCGGAGCTGACCAGCTCGCTGCCGCCGCAGCTGACCGCCTGGACCGGCCTCGACGCCTTCGTGCACGCCCTGGAGTCCTGCAGCAACGTCTGGCGCCAGCCGGCCAACGACCTCTACGCGCATCGGGCCCTGACCCTGATCGCCGGGGCGCTGGAACGCGCGATCGTGGAGCCGGAGAACCTGCAGGCCCGCGGCGAGATGCTGCTCGGCTCGGCCTATGCCGGCATCGCCATCGACAACTGCAACGTGGCCATGGCCCACAACATCTCCCACGCCCTGGCGGCGCTGGCGCCGGTGCACCACGGCCTGGCAACGGCCCTCGGGCTGGCCGTGGTGCTGCCCTGGCAGGTCGAGGCCGACCAGGGGCCCTTCGCCGCCGCCGCTCGGGCCTGCGGCCTGGATGCCGACGCCGGCGCGCTGCGCGACTGGTACGCCGATCTTCTCGATCGTTGCGGGGTCGAGCGGCGCCTGCCCGAGGCCTTCAAGGCCTTCGGCGTGGCCGACCTGGCCCGGGAGATGCGCGCCCCGGAAACCGCCTTCTCTCGGGACTCCACCGCCCGTAAGGTCGGAGACGACGACATCGACCGTTTCGCCGCCGCGGTCATGGTCATGGCCATGGCCTGAAGCGCAGAACGGGAGGAGAGCGAGGCGCCATGAAGATCACCGAGGTCAAGACCTTCGTCGTCGGCAACCCGCCGCCGCACTTCGGCGGCCGCTACTTCGTCTTCGTCAAGCTGACGACCGACGGCGGCATCGAGGGCATCGGCGAGGTCTACGCCGCCACCTTCGGTCCGCAGACCTTGGCGCGCATGATCGAGGACGTCTGCGAACGCCACGTGATCGGCGCCGATCCCTTCAAGATCGAAAAACTTTGGCGCGCGGTCTACGGCCGCGGCTACAGCCTGCGGCCCGACCTCTCGCTGGTCGGCGTCTTGAGCGGGATCGAGATGGCCTGCTGGGACATCGTCGGCAAGGCGTTGGACAAGCCGGTCTACGAGCTGCTGGGCGGCCGCGTGCGTGAGAGGCTGCGCAGCTACACCTACCTCTACCCGGAGCCGGGCGAGGACGAGGCCGTCTACCGCGACCCCGACCTGGCCGCCGAGCGGGCCGCGGCCTGCGTCGCCCAGGGCTTCACCGCCGTGAAGTTCGATCCGGCCGGGCCCTATACGGTCTACGACGGCCGCCAGCCGGACCTGGAGGCCCTGGACCGCTCCGAGCTTTTCGTCAAGAAGCTGCGCGAGGCGGTGGGTGCCAAGGCCGACCTGCTGTTCGGGACCCACGGCCAGTTCACCGCCAGCGGCGCGATCCGCCTGGCGCAGCGGATCGAGCCCTACGACCCGCTCTGGTTCGAGGAGCCGACCCCGCCGGAGATGCCGGAGGAGATGGCCAAGGTCGCCGGCCGGACCACGATCCCCATCGCCACCGGCGAGCGCCTGGCCACCAAGTACGAGTTCGCCCGGGTCCTGAACTGCGGCGCCGCCTCGATCCTGCAGATGAACCTGGGCCGTGTCGGCGGCCTGCTGGAGGCCAAGAAGATTGCCGGCATGGCGGAGACCCACTACGCCCAGATCGCGCCGCACCTCTATTGCGGGCCGGTGGTCGGCGCCGCCAACATCCAGATCAGCGCCTGCACGCCCAACTTCCTGATCCTGGAGAGCATCCAGACCTGGGGCGGCTTCCACGCCGAGATCCTCAAGACCCCGATCCGCTGGGAGGACGGCTATGTCATCCCGCCCGAGACCCCGGGCCTGGGCGTCGAGCTGAACGAAGAGGTTGCCGCCGAGCATCCCTACGAGGACGGCGCCCTGCACCTTGAGATGTCGGAAGAGTCGCTTTAGCGAAGTTCGCCCTGGCCGGCCTCGCCGGCCGATGCCCCCTCTGCGCCCTTCCCGTTCCTGAGATCCAGAGAAATTGACACGGATCACCCTTTTGGGGTGTCAGCCGTGGCAAAGTCATAGGCAATGCGACATAGTCTTGTTGCATATACCGGTCTCCGGCGTTTGATGAAGGGGTCAAACGACGGGGGCATTTCAAGAACGGCGGGAGGACACTCATGAATCCGAAGGCACCCGTTTCCTTTTTCTGCGCGCTCGCCTTGGCGGCCTGCGGCCTGCAGCTTCAGGAAGCCGAGAAGGTCACGCCGGCGACCGACGAGCATGGCGAGGCGCTCTACGAAGGCTATCTCGGCCTTTCGAAGCTCGAGTTCGACGAAGGCGACTATCAGGACTCCGACTACTTCGCGGAACGCGCCATCCTGGCCGGGGCCAACCAGAAGTTCGAGCCCCAGGTGATCAGCGCCCGCGATCTGCCGGCCGACAAGCTGAACGAGATGGCCTCGGCGCGCCGCAAGGTGATCACCGCGGTCTATCGGGGTTCGGTCAACAAGCTGCCGCGGATCTCGGCGCAAGCTCAGGTCCGCTTCGACTGCTGGATGCAGGAGCAGGAGGAGAACTTCCAGCCGGATGACATCGCCGCCTGCCGCGAGGGTTTCGAGACGGCGATGAAGCGCATCGACGCGGCCTTCGTGCCGGGAGAGCCCTTTCGGGGCGTGACCGACGATCGCCTGGTCTTCGACGTCTTCTTCGATTTCGACAGGGACGAACTGAGCACGGTGGCCAAGGAGCATCTCGCGGCGATCGCCGAGATCACCCGCTCCTACGAGAAGCCGGTCGTCACCATCCTCGGCAACGCCGACCAGGTCGGGGCCACCGACTACAACGTCGAGCTCTCCCAACGGCGGGCGAACGCGGTCGCCAGGGAGCTCGAGGCCAACGGGGTCACGCCGGACGCCGTCCTCGCCCGGGGCGACCAGGCGCCCAGCGTGGCCAATCCGGAACGCGCGCCGGAGGCCATGAACCGCCGGGCCCTGATCGTGGTTCGCGAAGCCACGCCGAACTGAGCGGCGGCGGAGTCCAGGAGGACGGCCGGGCAGGCCCCGGCCGTCCTTCACGGCGTGTCTCCGGGATTTCATGGCAATACGACAGGCCTGCCGCTACAGTCTCGGAAGGCGCATTTACGCAGAAATCGTGCCGTGGGTAGGGAGGACTTCATGCTCAGCAAACGCTGCGGGCCGGCCCTGGCCCTGCTCGCTGTCCTTGGGTTGCCCCCGTTCCTGCTCGCCTGCGAAGACCAGAACACCTACGTCGCGCCGCCGGCGCCCAAGGTCTCGGTCGCGCGGCCCCTGGTCCAGGACGTCACGGAGTATCTGGAGTTCACCGGGACGACGGTCGCCTACGCCCGGGTCGAGGTCCCGGCGCGGGTCCCGGGCGTCCTCAAGAGCCTGCATTTCGAGCCCGGAACGCCGGTCAACGCGGGCGATCTCCTGTTCACCATCGATCCGGTGGAATACGAGGCCCAGGTTCAGGCCGCCGAGGCCGAACTGGCGCGGGCGGAGGCGCGCGAGACCGAAACGGCCAAGACGCTGGAGCGGGCCGAGACGCTGATCAAGCGCGGCAACATCGCCCAGGCCAAGGTCGACGAGGCCCGCGCCGATTTCCTCTCGGCCAAGGCCGAGATCCTGGTCCGCCAGGCCAACCTCACCCAGGCCCGGATCAACCTCGGCTACACCGAGGTCACGGCGCCGATCTCCGGCCGCGTCGGGCGAAACCTCGTCGACGTCGGCAACCTAGTCGGCCAGGGCGAAGCGACCATCCTGACCGACATCACGACCTACGATCCGATGTACATCTACTTCGAGGTCAACGAGCGCGAGCTCCTGCGCTACCTTGCAAAGAACCGCGCGGAAGGGCCGGACGACAGACCGGCGGGCAAGCGCGATTCGGGCCCGGTCGAGGTCGGACTGGCCAACGAGGACGGCTACCCGCACAGCGGGGTGACCGACTTCGCCGAGTCCCAGGTCGACCCGGACACCGGGACGATCCGCGTTCGCGCCGTCGTCGAGAACCCGGGCCGGAATCCGGTCTTCTTTCCTGGACTCTTCGTCCGCGTCCGCCTGCCCTTCGAGACCCGCCCCGACATGCCGCTGGTCACCGAGCGCGCCATCGGCTTCGACCAGAGCGGCCAATACCTCCTGGTGGCGAACGCCGGGAACGTGGTCGAGAAGCGCAGCATCACGCTCGGCACCCTCGTCGACGGCCTGCGCGTCGTCACCAGCGGCATCGAGCCGGGCGACCTGATCGTGGTCAACGGACTTCAAAGGGTGCGCGACGGCGCCGAGGTGCAGGCCGAGGAGATCGACATGGCGAGCCTGACGGCCTCGGCGATCGAGGCCGGCACAAAGCCTAAGGACAAAGGCGCCGGACTCGACGATGGCAGCCCGGTGAGCGCGACGTCAGACAGCGGGCCAGGCACCGGGGCGGAAAGCGAGACCGCCGGCACGCCGGAAGCGGTGGAGACCAAAGACGGCCAGGGCGGGACAGCCGACCTGGACGCGGCCGCCCCGGCCCCGGCACCGGCAAAAGACTGACCGGACGGGCGGCGGGCCATGTTCTCCAGGTTCTTCATCGAGCGGCCGATCTTCTCGAGCGTGGTCTCGATCATCATCGTCATCGCCGGCCTGGTGACCCTGGGCACCCTGCCGATCGCGCAGTATCCGGAGATCACGCCGCCGACGGTCTCGGTCAGCGCGGTCTATCCCGGCGCCAGCGCCAGCGTGGTCGCCGAGACGGTGGCGGCGCCGATCGAGCAGGAGGTGAACGGCGTCGAGGGCATGATCTACATGTCGTCGACCAGCGCCAGCGACGGCTCCTACGAGCTGACCGTGACCTTCGAGGTCGGCAGCGACCTCGACCTCGCCCAGATCCTGGTCCAGAACCGCGTCGCCCTGGCGGAGCCCAGCCTGCCCGAGGAAGTGAAGCGCGAGGGAGTCAATACCAAGAAGCAGTCGACCAACATCGTCCTTATCATCTCCCTCGCCTCGCCCGAGGGCCGCTACGACGAGCTCTTCCTCAGCAACTACGCCACCTTGCAGCTGCGCGACAGCCTGAGCCGCATCGACGGGGTCGGCGAAGTCACCGTCTTCCCCTCGAGCGACTACAGCATGCGGGTCTGGCTCGATCCGCAGCAGCTCAGGTCGCGGGGCATCACGACGGCGGAAGTGGTCGCCGCGATCCGCGAGCAGAACGTGCAGGTCGCGGCCGGCCAGATCGGCCAACCGCCGGCGCCCGCATCGCAGAACTTCCAGCTCTCGGTGAACGTGCTCGGCCGCTTGAGCGAGATCGGGCAGTTCGAGGAAATGATCGTCAAGACGACGGAGGACGGCCGCGTCGTGCGCTTGGCGGACGTCGCCCGGATCGAGCTGGGCGGCCAGAACTACAACCTGATCTCGAGGCTCAACGGCGCCCCTTCGGCAAGCGTCCTGATCTACCAGCTGCCGGGCGCCAACGCGCTTCAGGTGGCCACGGACGTGCGCGCGAAGATGCAGGAGCTCGCCGCCCTCCTGCCGAAGGGCGTCGCCTACAGCGTGCCCTACGACACCACGCTCTTCGTCGACGCCTCGATCACCGAGGTCTACGTCACCCTGTTCCAGGCCGCCGCCCTGGTCTTCCTGGTCCTGTTCATCTTCCTCCAGGACTGGCGCGCGACCCTGGTGCCCGGGGTGACGATTCCCGTCTCCCTGATCGGCACCTTCGCGGTCATGGGCGCCCTGGGCTTCTCGCTCAACATGCTGACGCTCTTCGGCCTGGTGCTGGCCATCGGGGTGGTCGTCGACGATGCCATCGTGATCGTCGAGGCGACCACGGTGCATATCGAGAAGGGCCTGAAGCCGAGGGAGGCCGCGATCAAGGCGATGTCCGAGGTCGCCGGCCCGGTCGTGGCGACCACGCTGGTCCTGCTTGCGGTCTTCGTGCCCTCGGCCTTCCTGCCCGGCATCACCGGCGAGATGTACCGACAGTTCGCCCTGACCATCGCCACCGCGACGGTCTTCAGCACGATCAACGCCCTGACCTTGAGCCCCGCCCTTTCGGCGCTGCTTCTGCGGCCGCAGTCGGGCAAGAAGAACGCCTTCTTCCGCGGCTTCGACGCGGCCTTTGCCAAGGTCGGCTCCGGCTACGCCGCCGTGTCCAGGGCGCTGCTGCGCCGGGCGGCCCTGGTGATGCTGCTTTTCGTCGCGCTCTCGGCCCTGACCGGCTGGCAGTTCGGCCGGGTGCCGACCGGGTTCCTGCCCGAGGAGGACCAGGGCTATCTCATCGCCAGCGTCCAGCTTCCCGACGGCGCGTCCCTGGGGCGGACCGAGCAGGTGCTCGCGAGGATCGACGGCATCCTGGAGGCGATACCCGGGGTGGTGAGCTGGGTCTCGCTCGGCGGCTTCTCCCTGATCGACGGCACCAACGCCTCCAACGCCGCGACCGTGTTCGTTGTCATGGCCCCCTGGGATGAACGCCAGGATCCGGCGCTGAGCCAGGAGGCGATCCTGGGCCGGCTGCAGGGCCAGCTCTTTGCGATCGAGGAAGCGATCGCCTTCGCCTTCCCGCCACCGGCCATCAACGGCCTCGGGGTCGCCGGCGGCTTCCAGTTCCAGCTTCAGGACCGCGGCGGCGTCGGTCTGGTCGAGCTGGGCAAGATGACCCAGGAGCTCATTGCCGACGGCAACGCCCAGTCGGGCCTCACCAACCTCAACACCACCTTCCGGGCCGACGTGCCGCAGCTTTTCGCCGAGGTCGACCGCACCAAGGCCAAGAAGCTGGGGGTCTCCCTGAACGAAGTCTTCGGCACGCTGCAGGCCTACCTGGGCTCGGCCTATGTCAACGACTTCAACAGGTTCGGGCGCACCTGGCAGGTCAAGGTCCAGGCCGACCATCCCTTCCGCCTGAAACCAGAGGACATCCGGCAGCTCGAGGTTCGCAACGCCGCCGGGCAGATGGTGCCGGTCGGAACCCTGGTGGCCGTCGACTACGTGACGGGTCCGCAGACGATCCTGCGCTACAACCTCTACCCCACGGCGTCGATCACCGGCCAGGCGGCGCCCGGCTTCAGTTCAGGACAGGCGCTCAACCTCATGGAGGGCATGGCCGGCCAGAAGCTCCCGCCCTCCATGGGATTCGAATGGACCGGCGTGTCCTTCCAGGAGAAGCAGGTCGGCAACGAAGCCCTCATGATCTTCGCGCTGGCGATCCTGCTGGTGTTCCTGGTGCTCGCGGCGCAGTACGAGAGCTGGACCAGCCCCGCCGCGGTCATCCTGGTCGTGCCGCTGGCGGTGCTCGGCACCGTCGCCGCGCTGATCGCCCGCGAGTTCGACAACAACGTCTACACCCAGATCGGCATCGTCCTGCTGATCGGCCTGGCGAGCAAGAACGCCATCCTGATCGTCGAGTTCGCGAAGGAGCAGCGCCAGCAGGGCAAGAGCATCCTGGAGGCTGCGGCAGAGGCCGCCAAGCTTCGCTTCCGGCCGATCCTGATGACCGCGATCTCGTCGATCGCCGGCTTCATGCCGCTGGTGGTCGCCGCCGGCGCGGGCGCGGCCAGCCGGCAGGCGGTCGGCACCGCCGTGGTCGGCGGCATGGCGGCGGCGACCTTGATGTCGCTGCTGTTCACCCCGGTCTTCTACCTGGTGATGCAGCGGCTGAGCGAGTTCCGCCGCTCGAGGCCAGCGAAGCGCCCATCCCCCTCGCCCGCCGAATAGGGCGGCGGCCAGGACCGGCCTCCCGTTTCCTTGTTCCAAGGCGCGTCGATGCCTCTCGGCACCGCCGGCCGCCGAAGGCCTCGCGCCCGGCTGCAGCCGGGCGCGAAAGGCCTTCGACAAGAGACGGCGGGTCTCTGCCCCAAGGCAGGCCGGTTCAATGCGTCTGACCGGCCTGCTGAATCGGGGTGACGGTTTCGGAAGCCGCGGGCGCCTCACTCGACTCGCCCGGCTTGCCCTGAATCATCCACTTCTGCTTGAGGTCTCGAATGGTCACTTGACCGCCCTTCGCCTTGTGCTGCTCCTCCCAGCTTTCCAGCAGGTCGAAGCAGGCATGGTCGATGTAGGTCAGCTCCTGGATCGAGACATGGAGATGCCAATCGGCGGGAACCCGCTCCAGCCGCCGGGCCAGCTTCGGAAGCTGAATGAAGGTCGCCGCACCGCGGAGCTTCAGGTTCACGCGCTTCCGGTCGGGATCGAAGTCCATCTCGGTCTCGAGGTGGAGCAGGTCGTAGAGCATCTTGCCGAAGGCCAGCGCGATGCCGATGAGGACGCCATCGAGCAGATCGGTCGCCACGATGGTGCCCAGGGTGATCCAATAGATGTAGATCTCGCCCTTACCGACCTCGCGGAGATGGCGGATGTGGGTGGGATCGATCAGCTTGATCCCGACCACGACCAGCACGGCGGCGAGCGCGGCCATGGGGACCCTTTCCAGGAGGAAGAC
>JAAUYG010007257.1_pt1 | contig 19900 bp, 15 predicted proteins | sample 7278091 | NCBI WGS metagenome assembly JAAUYG01 (sample SAMN14350201, study PRJNA611818) | marine sediment metagenome | isolation source: surface marine sediment (0.6m) | place: French Polynesia: Moorea | collected 2018-08
AGAAGCCTGCCGGAATCGCTTGGTCACTAGTGCGTGGATGGTGACCGGAAGCCTGCCGGATCGCCGTTGGTCACTAGAGCGTGGTGACCTGAAGTCTGCTGCACAGAAGCGACGGTTGGCTAGAACCGACGAGCTGGGCAGTGTGAGCACACTGTATGATGACGTGTTTAAAAGAGCACAAACTCCCTCAGGGCAGGTCTCCCCCAGGGCGGTTTTGGGTGAACGCTTTAGTCATGTGCTCAAGCGCGCTGCCAAGTACGCCACGTCGGCTGCCTTAAGGAGGTTAAATATAAATGTCGTTAAAATATGCAAGATAAAACAAACAGGCAAAGCATGCAGCCTCTCCCAAGTGGCCCATCGAGCCTTTGCTTTAACAAGGAGGTGATAAATTGTGCCAATCAATGATTAGTGGATTGTTAAAAGTGTATATTAGATAGCCTAGCTATGTTTGTTTTGAGCGATAATGAACTAAAATTAGTAAAAACTGGAAAAAAAAATTAGCTTTGCTTGACTCAGTCAGCAGAGCTCATGGCATGGGGTCTTTGTCTGTAGTCCGTCGTCTGGCGCCCGTCGTCTTCATACATAACCTGTGTCGCAATTATCTCTGAATCAATGTCTTTCAAATTTAGCAATGTAGCTTGTAGGTTGCCCTGGACACAGCCTACACAGGCGCTTGGACATATAATACACCTGACTGTAAAGGTTCCAAGCGCCTGTGGCCCTGGATATGGCCCAGGGTGGAAATTGACAATTTTGAGAAAATAACGTGTTTTCTGATCTTTTATGATTTTCTTAATTTTTGGTTAACATTGGACACTATGGGAACCAATATTCAAGAAGCTACTCCTTCAAATGCCGGCTTTGGACTATTTTTTGAAAAGTCACAATTGTAACCTACATCGTTTGGTTCACAAAGTGTTCTCAAAGCACCGCTGCAAATGCTAGATACAAAAAAACACCATCTTGCAGGTATATTTACTGGAAAACATTTGCTGCATCTTGCCCTCTTGAAAGACACCATTATTCGCCGTCGCGGTAAAAGGCGACTGGTTTAGAGCAGATAGTTCAAGGAGATTCAGAGTTTGCAAAGCTCTTTTTCTTCCCAAAAGTTATATAGGTGCGACTGGTATAACTTTTGGGCGGAAAATGAGCTGTCAGCAAAGATTTTTCTGTAAATATACCTGCAAGATGGTGTTTGTTTCATCTAGCATTTGCAGTGGTGCTTCAAGAACACTTTGTGAACCAAACGGTTTAGGTTACAAGTGCGACTTTTCAAACAATAGTCCAAACCTGGGATTTCGTACAATACATATTGGACTTTATATCAGGCACTATAGAGAGTCCTGTTGGGCTAGGCTAGGCAGTCACAAAATAAATGAAATGATGTAAGGTACTATTTTTAAAGTGGTGCATTTGGTATCTTGGTAGTTATCATGGTTATCAGGCATAGAAAGAAAGTCATAAAGTTATACACATGATACATGTAGATAAATAATGAAAAAAAAAGTAATGAATGCTGGGCTGTACAATGCTGTAGGCCCATATATGTGTAGGCCATTTTATTCAGCCCAATCTTATTTTGTGTCTACGGCTATATATATTATATTCTAGTCTTACACGTCTTACAGCATGTTGTAACATTACAAGTTTTCCAGCTGTACTGAATTACATTGTACTACTAATTAATTACCACCTGATTACTTACTTACCTGTCTTTTCTGCCAGGAATTCATGAAGGATGACTTCAATGTGGAACAGTTCGTGGTGGAGTGCCGTCGTCGGGTTCCTTTAGATAACTTGCGTGATGACTTGGCTGTATACCTCAAGATTCTTCAGAGTGCTATGATAGAGCTCATTAACAAGGACTATGCTGATTTTGTAAATCTGTCTACCAATCTCGTCGGTCTGGACAAGGCCATCAATAACCTTATGTTTCCGCTGAATCAGCTCAAGAATGAGGTGCTTTCCATCAGAGATTCCTTGGATGATGCCACTTTAGCCATTGAGGAAAAAATGCAGAAAAAATGCCAGATAAGAGACCAGAAGGCATGCTTGCAGCGCTTGATGAACATACTACACTGTGTTGACAAGATGGAACATTTGTTAGGTATAGGGGAAGAGGGATCTCGGCAAATGCCTCACAGCAGAGATCTAGAAGGCCAACTCATTGAGCGGGTAGCCACAGAGTTTAACAAGCTGCAGTTTTATGTGAACAAGAGTCGAGGTTTGCCCCTGGTAGAGGATATCAAGCCAAGAATTGCAACCATTACAACTACATTGCAGTTCAGTCTGGAAGGTTCCTTTAGGGAAGGCTTGCAGACAGGAAATGTAGATGTCTTGCGTCAGTGCCTTCGTACTTATGCAACCATCGACAAAATGAGAGATGCGGAAAACTTGTTTCGCATCTTTACAGTGAAGCCATACATGGAAGATGTCATAAATGAGAGATTTGTGGCCAACCACCCTCAAGGACTGAAGGGCATGTTAAGCACTGTTCTTGAATTCATCCCAAAGCATTGCAAGAAATTGCAGGATGTCACATCTGGATCGGGTCAGGCTGGTACTGAATTTGTGCGAGGGTACGACTTTCTTGTGAATTCAGTGTGGCCGGAGATAACATCTAATGTCGAGGCCAAGGTCTCATCCATATTTGCACCTGGAAATCCTAATGTCTTTCACGAAAAGTACCAAATGAGCATGGACTTTGTGGATAAGTTCGAGCGACAGTGTGCATCACAGGCGAGTGTGAAACGACTCCGCGCTCACCCCAGCTATAACACCTTCATGTCCAAGTGGAGCCTGCCAGTGTACTTCCAAATACGTTTCCAGGAAATAGCCGGTGCATTCGAAACATCCCTTAACTCACCATTTGGCCCAGCCTCGGATAAAACACTGTTTCATCTCAATGCATCTTTTACCCTGTGGAACTCCATGCACAGATGCTGGGAAGCCGAGATTTTTCTGCAGCCACTTTGCCATCGCTTTTGGAAGCTCAACCTGCAGCTTATGGCTCGTTACGTCAGTTGGATGGATGAAGTGTATGATACTGAGATGAGTAGTAGAAGCAAGCCGGAGACGCGCATGCCTAGAACTGCATCGATGCCAGCTCTTAGTGCTGCAGAGCATACAGAAAGTCTGCAGCGCAAAGAAACGATGGCCGTGATTTCAGCTTCTCCAACACTGTCCATGGGAGAGCTGGTCTGCCTCATTGCGGATGCTCAGATGCTGGTGGCAATGTTGCCAGATTTCTATAATGAATCAATCAAGGCCTGCCTTTCACAGCTTGGGGTTCAGCATTTTTCACTGATTGAGGAAAGCCTGCAAGACTCCTACTCGGCAATTACTGACCAACTCCCCAAATTTAGCAAGATCGTAACAGATGACATCACTGAACAGTGTGCCGTTCACATCAAAGCAGTGAATGACTTGCCCAGACTCTATCGCAGAACAAATCGTGAGGTCCCGAGCAAAGCTTCCTCATACGTCAATACCATGATGAAGCCCTTGCAGCAGTTCAACATGGAGCATGGCTCCGTGATTGGTGAGGACAACTGGCAGCAGTGGGTGGAGGTCATCCTTGGCAGCCTTGCTGAGCAGTACCTGAGCATTACCAATGATGTCCTCACCTCTGTCAAGAAGATGGAGGAGAGCCTGAAGCGTTTGAAGCGAGGAAAGGGTGCTGGATCATCTGCTGGCTCGCAAGGGATGACTGACGATGACAAAATCAGACTCCAGCTCTTCCTCGATGTAAAGGATTTGGGCCAACAGATTACCACCCTTGGTCTGGACCCAGAGTCCATTGAAACCTACAAAACATTGCACAAACTGGTAGAAGGTGCCAAGAATGGTTCCAACACATCATAGGATCTTTCATTCTCAGAACAAATTGTGATAATACTGTCAGAATTTCCACATGCATTATACATGTATGTCTATACATCGGGTATGCCTGATATATGTACGCTACTGAAAGTAAACATAGGGCATTCAGACTTAACTACCAGTTGTTATCATTATAGATAGTTGTTATTACTTAAGTCTTTCTGCATTTTATTTGCAGAACAGAGGTGAAATGCCTTTCAAGATATATGGCAGCCGTTTAATGCTGAATCTGTTCCGTCAAATTTACTGGCACACACAAATTACCATTACGTACCTTCTCATGACTGACAATGTTTCATTGGTGACAATATTCAGTTGAAGCTATGTACATGATGTTAGCAACATAGACCTGACCTGGGACTGGCTCATCGCATTTAGGGTAACGATGGCTCAAACAAAGGTGGTTTTATCATTTGTGAAGTACCAGTATCTGGTGAATTTAAGCAACTTAAGCAAGATGCGGCCAAGATGAGGAAAGTCGCCTGTAAAATTGCTATAAACTATCACTCGGGCTGATGACTGTTATCATATTTTCACAGTTTCATGCATGATAAAAAGCCTGTGTTTGTTGACATCAGATCTCACAATGCCCAGGCGATCATGCATATACTGGTATGCACTGAAAACCCCATTTGGGAAGAGGTCTTTGTAAAAAAAAGTCGATGGTTGTATGTTTTGGTTTATCAGCAATGTGTAATGCGGGTTTCTCACAGAGAACATGGGAGTTTGTAAAGTTGTCAAACACTACTTCACTGACTTCTACAGTATAAGTCGTGGTAATGTAGACAGTTTGTGACATAATAAACATAACAAGGGGTGAGAACTGAGAACATTGGTGTACTATAGCATTTGAGGTTCATTCTAGATTTTGAAGCTTTGATCTGTCTGATGTGTACATGTGTTTGTTATAAAAATATAGATGAAAATTGGAAAGAGAATCTTTTTCTTCAAGGTACAGATTACAGCTACACATGTTGTACATGTTAAAAGTAACTCTTCAGACTCCCCCTAATTTTTGTAGCTATTTCATCAGTTACATGTTATAGTTTCGGAATGATTATCATTTAATAGGGCAATAGGAAATTTGTATATTTGGCTCCCTTAGTCTGTTGAATATATTACTGTATGATAGAAAAAAAGTGACACAGAGGCAGACAAAGAACTGAAGATCAGGACCTGGTTCCATAAAACGTCTTAACTTTATCCTCAAGCCTTAAATTTAAAGTTAAGGAAAATCCTCAACATGTTAAATACATCCCAAGAAAATCCTCAACAGCATCCTTAACTGAGGGGGGGGGGGAAGTACATATAAGTCTTATTCGATCTAATCTTTTTAACAAAATATCGTTAAATATGATAGTTTTATTATCTGCAACTACTTTCATCATGTTTATCTAGAAGATAAAAAGGAACCATTTCAAATAAAATAATATTCCAACGGCCAAAAAAGAACATGCATGATGTCACTAGGCAGCAAAATTACCTAAGCAACACTTAGTACTAACATTATTTACTGCTGCATATGCGATTATTTTGATAAATTCAGGCATGTCCTTACCACCTTATTTGCTAAAAATTTGTCAACTGGTTATATGATTGTGGAAGAAAGAATATTTTCTTCAATGTGTGGGAAATGTTCTGACAGATTCGATAAATTTGAAGCAGAAAATAACTTTGTGACTTATTAAGGAACTACCTCAAGAATTTGTGGAAAAAATTGGCTTAAGGAGATAAAAAACACTGAGGTTTTTCTTGAACTGAAAAAGGTTCTAATTTAAGGTTTGAGGAAGAATCCTTAAATTAAAGGCTTGAAGAAGAGTTCGCGGAACTGGGTCTGGTTCGTGAAACTGGGTCCAGAATACCGGCAACATGCCTACAACATGTACAACAAATAAAAAGTATACTGCCGGTAATGAAGACGAGGAAATATAGCATATAGCTGTAAGATAAGGATAGAAATGCTACAGACACATATGAATTGTGTGACACTCCTGGAACTTACAACTTGTAATAAATGTACATGTGTTATTTAACGTGTCTACGGGAAGGCCAGATATTCAAACAGTGCATGCAGTGTATATGTATGCTTTGAAGCTTGGACCAAACCATTGTGGGTCATTCTATATAAATTTCTCAGACTTATCCATTGCAGATATATATTACCATATACATTGTACCTTAATCTGGGGGAGTCATGTAGCTAATTTCATAGTGCTGGTCTGGGTGGCTGTATGGCATTTGGGAATGGGAATGCTGTAAAATGCTGCACAATAAAGAAAGGAACTGGGATTGTTTTGTTTGTACTTTTAATACATACATGAACATATTCAATAGGACAATCTCACGTGATCTTGGAAAGCTGTTTGCTTGAATAAATAATCAACAGGATTCTTGGTAATCCAACATAGAAGACACTATGAGCAGGGCACATACGACGTACAGTGAGAAGTGACAAATACAATGAATGAAGATTGCTTCCCACACCTAAAATTTCATATTTAAGTCCAAAGAACTTGGACGTATTTTTGTGTTTTTTATTTTTAACTACTACAGTGGTCCCTCTGTTAGCCCTCCACGGGGCCAAAATTCAAAAAATTCTTTTCTGCTTCTACCATGATGACATTTAGTACTCCCTCTCACCAAAAGTCCTCTCTAATGCAGTTTTGAGTTCTTGGAAGATACTACCAACAGGCTGCCTATACATATGCAATAGGAAGGGGACTATTCTACTGTTTTGTGAAGAGCACTAACCGCTGCTGGTTTAGCATCCACCATTTAGAACACAGCACACTGGTAAGTAGAAATAAACCATACAACCCATATATCACCTGCAAATGAATGTTGTGATACATGTTCAGGTAGATACACTCTTACTGTTGTGCTATGGTGGCAAGACTACCACAGCACAGAATACACATCTTTGGTAGATCAAACTTCTAAAATCCAACGTTCTTTTATCCTCTTGAAGCTTTTCATCATGGCACATTCTCTGAAGTATTAACCTAGTACATTATTGTGGAAACATCAGGGTTCATAGGCACGCTCGCTGAGCAGAGTTTGTTCTCTCACACAGTCCTCGACCCAGGTCTCGGTGACAATGTGAAACTTTTTGCTCCGTCTCTTGTTCATCTCCCTCAGAGAGCTTACTCTGCTCACATCCCTGGAAAACAGCAAAAGTATACATACTGTAGAAATAACCATTAATCTGAAGATGCACCCTGAAAAATTCCTGACATACAGCTATGTGGCAGTAACGTTTCTTGTAATAACTGCATGCATTTGATGACCTGGAAATGATTCGTGTAGTGTGTAGCCTTCCTTTTCTAAATATCTATAGTTGTAGATGTACTGTAACATGTCGACGATATAAAAAAGAGATCGTTGTTAATGATTAGATAAAGCTCACGTCCTGTTAAACGCAGTTCTCTGTGAATACTGAAACTGAATGCATCTGCTTTATTATAAGCAATCGGTCTCATACAATTTTTATTGAAAAGTATACTATCCTGCACCAGATTAAGTACACATTTACTAGCATCTGCGACATGTGTAACCATTAAACCAGCTTCCAGTCTTAATTGATAAGATGTGTTAAAAGTCAGCATGGACTTTGGGTGTAGATCAACAGGCACTTGTACACATACAGGTGCGTCACAGCTGTAATACATACATACCATTGACTTCTCTGTGTTGGTTTGTGCATATGAGAAGTACATTACCTATCACATAGCTCTAAATAAATACTGCCATAACTCTTTACACTTCTTACTTTGAATCAATCACCACATGAGACACATTCGCTCCGATGACTGGACACAACGTTGCACCATAATATCGCAACTCCAGTCCAACTAACTCCAACGAGCAATCTTTGATGTGTGTTGACGCTTCACCCAGCACTAGGTTTTCATCTAGGTATATTCTGGAGGGAGAATATCAATTCTATAGATAGTATTTTCTAGATGCATTTAATGCTGTGTCTCTTAAAAGAGTACCCGTATGTCCATTTGTACAGTCAGTTCCACCTTTTTGAAGGAAAGTTGTTTTACTGACAGATCAGGTTCCTTGAGGAAATTTGTTTATTAAATGTAAATGTATGTGCAAGTACTTTATAAATTTCATTTTTACTGGATATAAGGAATCTTTCTCTTTAATGTTAAGAATCTTTTGGCTCCATATCAAAAAGTGAGTAAATGGTATGATTACACCATTCATAAAAATTGAATGATCATTCACTGTACATGTACATGCTTATACTGTACATGAAGGAATTAATTTAGTTTAAAACTCACTTGCAAATCCTGAAGAGGCCATGTGGAGATTCATTTGGAAAGTATTTCATTTCAATGTCTGCAATATCCTCGGACATAACTGTCTCTATATCCTGCAAAGTACACGTCATTGAGCCCTCATGATGAACAATGGTAAGTAACTAGACCGTCAGTTGCCGACAATGCAAGGAGGCATCCCATTGTTGAACATAGGGTCCCATGTTAATGAAAACGAAAAAAAAAAAATCGTTAAAATTAAAAAATCCGAAATTTTGTTAAACGGAAACAATGCTCTGGAGATAGGGTGGATAGCTACCTCTCCAAAAGTTTGTCAAAAAATTTGTCATTAATTCTCTTTATGGTTCTGAGAAAATGCGTTTTACAGACAACAGGTGGACGACCACACCACGGCAATAGCTCTGCTGACACAGTTAAGCAGAGCGAAAAAAAAAAAAAAAAACTCCAGCAAAATCAAAAGACATCAGTATTCCTGTCCTACAAGATGGATGCCTAATAATACCACAGTTACATAATGCATGAGAATGCTAGTTGTTTTAGTGCTCGTCAGAGGTATGAGAAAGGAAGTAATGGGATAGTCGGCACCATGCACATGCTGCTGTTTCATGATAATTTTATTAAGCCTTGGTCTGCAGAGTACAAACTCCTTTGTCTTTTAACCTGCTCTTTTTTGTTGTGGTGTGTCTTGTGTTTGTATGAATTACCCGATTTGAAGGGGGTGAAACAAAATAAGTAAAAATAAATTGCACCTTGGCCATAGTTGTGGAATGGCACAATACAAATCTAATGTCAGATTGATATTCCAGTCTTCCAGGGCATCTTCAAAGATAAAATGAATTCAAAGTATTACCTCTTATACATAATATTACTTTCTACTTGTGACACTCCACATATATTATACTTCAATTTTAAGCCCCGAATGAATGACTCCTGCATTGTCATAGACATGCTTTAATATGTCCAAGATACAATCACACCTGTCCAATTGTAATCTCAATACATGTACACAGCCTTGTGATGAAAAGGTCTAAAGATATGATTCAGCTATGTCAAGACAGTTTACACATACAATTTTATGTCAAATTATTAAGGCCCACAACTAGTTTCTTTGATGTCATGCTGCTTCTAGGAAAGAAATCCTCTCTTTTTTATCCATGTTAACATCCCTGTGCCAAGCAAGAGGTATGCTTTCCACCATGATGTAAACAACATTTCACACACATAATTGCCTTACCTCTTCTATCTTTGAGAAGACATTTTTCAGTTCCTCACTGGTGCTATCTGTGAAGTAACTATCTCCATGTTTGTCATAACTGAGAGCAAACGCCTTGGCTGTGTTGGGTGAGGTATGCAACATGTCTGATGGCACCCTGAAGGGTCAGAAAGTCAGGAGAGTGTACAATGTATTAGTGTCGACAGTATAACTACCTTTTGGACATTCCACAGCCAAGATATTGCAGCAGAGAAAATTGTATTAAACACCTGTGCAGGTCAAATATTCAGGCAACAGAAACAATCCATAATACCCACTACGGCATTTTCTAATCTTCCAAATGTCACAGTCATTACATTTTGTATCTTACTACAGCATACAGTTCTATAGCAAAGAAAACTAGCGGAATTACATTTTGTATATCTTTAAAAATGCTGCAAAATTATATGACTAAACAGATGCAGCACCTTGGCAATATCACAAAATAATTGCATGAATTGGCATAGTAAAATTTAGACAAATACCTTGATCAACAAGCTGGTTCAAAATATTGGTCACTGCATGGCAATTAAATAAACAGTACCCCATAGGATAAAACTGTCCTTTATATCCAGCAGTTGTGCATTTCAGTTGTTCGTATGAATTTGACTTGCTGAACAAACAGCATTTCTGATACAGATCAAAGAACAATATCATGGCAACTTTTACCTAAGGTATCAATATACAAAGGAGCTTTGAAATTACAAGTACATGTACTTCTTACGGTCCTGGTAGATACAATCTAACAGGCGCCTACCATGGTATGAAGCTCTTGCTTTCTGCACAGTGGAGGAACCAATCTGCACGAACCACATCATACACTCCATTAGCAATGATGTTCTTCACTTTCAGGCCTATCTTGTCAGCAAGCACACAAAATGTGTCGGCACCTGTGTGAAGAGATCGAGAGAAGCAAAGCAGAAAAGGTCAGAACTATTACTGAGATGTTTTCAGAGTAAAGTATCTTACCTTAAAGTGAGGAGTGGCTAGGTAGAAATTCCTAGCATGAATGGACACTGGAAATTTTTTAGTACATGCATTTGGTCCATTAGTCCATGTGGATATTTGGTGTCTATTTTGTTGCAGTTGATACTTCTACTGTATAACTATATAGCAGCCTAGCTGGGCATTATTCACTTTACACTCAGTATCCTGGTGATAAATTATGCAAGTTCGTTACAATACACCTGCCACTGTGGCTTGATTGTATCACCTGGATTCTGCACGATGCTCCCACCAAACTCAGCCACCCTCTTCTCAATCTCTGATTTGGGACACCGCGATGGACCATTCACCACGCAAATTTCCTTTCCGTCAAATATCTCAGACACCTGCATTATGGATGAAAATGAATTTATTAATACCAATTTTAGAAAAACAATTTCATTAATATCAACTTTAATGAACATTACCAATACGCATCTCTACAAAAGATGTTGACAAATGATTAACAAAGCTTGACATAAGGGAGGCAGTCAATGAGTCATACTGTGTCATTGCCACTGTTTGGTAACTGCAGAAACATCCACATCCTTGATCCTAGTATCACATTAGCCTTTAGTAATCAATCAATCAATCAATCATTAGATTTGTATTGCGCCATTCCACAACTGTGCTCATGGCGCAGTAATCCACACCCTTATACTTGCTTTAGTAACTGCAGAAACATCCATACCTTTGATCCTAGCATCGCACTAGTCAGTAATTGGAGAAATATCCATACCCTTATACTTGCCTTAGTAATAGCAGAAATATCCACACCCTTAATCCAAGTGTCACACTTGCCTTAGTCACTTTGAGCCTAAGTGTCACACTTGCATTAGCAATTGCAAAAACATCTACAACCTTGATCCTAGTGTTACACTTGCCTTAGTCACCTTGAACCTAGTGTCACACTTGCCTTAGTCACCTTGAACCTAGTGTCACACTTGCTTTAGTCACCTTGAACCTATATATAACACACTTACCAAATAGTACTTGCAAAAATATCTGCACTCTTATGCTTGCCTTATTAATTGCAGAAATAGCCACATCCTTGACCCTAGAGTCATACTTGCCTTAGTAATTGCAGAAACATCCACACCCTTGAACCTAGTCATGACACTGGGCTTGGCTTGCCGAGTGGTAATCTTTTTTCGCTTTTTAGTAGGTCCTTCATCTTCTCCATCAATATCCAACTTGCGGCCAGCTAGCTTGCCAGATGATTTCTGCAGGAGCAGCACAAATTAATTCAAATGCAAAACAGAAATTTAAAATAAACTTCAGTGAATTGATATCTCAAAAAGAATCTCTCTGGTTCAGAAGCCGAAAATAAATAAATCCATAGAACACAGCACACGTACCTCAATATAATAGCTCAATTATTAGTAATGTATGTAAGAACTACATGTATTTTATCAAATAATTTGATTACTTTGAACAAATTTATAGCTTGTTACCATGAAGTATCAAACCATAATTCAAATGTCATGGTCTGGTGAGCAACGGTAAGTAGCACTTCAAATTAAAAGTGCATGACCATGGTCAGTCTAAGTACCAAAAAGCCACCCATCACTAGAATCCCTACATGGGTGCCAAATAACAATGGATCGATATAGCAAACTAGCACAGCCCAACAATGGCCCCAGAGGGGAGTGGTCAGGTGAAGCCGAGAACTGATCATTGTAACAAAAATCACATTCCTCAGAATCTGTGGTGCTAGCAGAGCTAGCGTGATTCTGGGCCCTATCCCGTGATGGAAACCATAATTCAAGATGGTGGGGAGAGGCCTACTAGATGAGGGTCAAGTCACGGTGTGAAACTTCATGGTGATAATATATAAATTCATTCAATGAGTTTATTAATTTTACCAAATAAATCGGTTGTAAAATGTGATATGTCGGACCCGAAGGAGTACTTACAGGAAAAGGCCTGCAAGGACATAGCATATGAATTACAGTTTAGAAACTGATTTAGCATTTTTAGGTTATGAATATTTTTGTTTTCTGTCCTGAAATTACTAAACCTGTTTAATATCTTCCAGCTCTGTTGTTGTCATGCAATCAAACCAGTCTTTGTCCAGACGTATTTTTTCCACACGAGGAAACCTCAATGTGCACTCTGTCCTGAACTGCCCGCTATCCTGTATCTCAGCTGCTTTAATCTGAAAGTAAAAACAGAGAAAAGTGAGCAGTGAAGTACCAAGCACTGAAATGCAAGTCAGCTGTGAGGCACTGAGAAACCAAAGATTAGTCTTATGTGATGAAAATACCATTTATCTAACAATTTTAAAGGTAAAACAGCCATGTTATTAGTGGTTGTAATAAAAATTCTCAAATCTAATCAAGGTACCTTGACAGTGACAGTGTTCTGCACCCCCCTACGAGGTATTAAAATTCTTAGGGATAAGGACAAGCAGTTCTGTCTTGTCGTTATTCATTCAGAGCATACTAATATTTCATGTATTTGTTGTCATCCGGCAGCTAATATCCCAATTGCAGTTCTGTAAACTGTCTCTAGATTCATGTCAATTGTACAGTTGTCTTAAAAAAAAGTGGACTTATGATATTGCAATCCATGACTTCCGACGATATTGCAAAGTAGTGTCATGTACGCCGTGAACAAGTCTGGTCCAAGTACTGACCCTTGAAGCACATCACATTGAGCCAGGGTAGTCTTTCCGAAGTTTCTGCCGTGATACACATGGTCTGTGCTCGACCACCCAGATACAATGAAAGCCATTCTATTACCACTAACATCAGGTTTGTCTCCAGACGATCCAATAGTTTGGCATGATCTATAGTGGCCAAGGCTGCCGATAGATACAACATGATAAACACTCCGACTCCCCCATTCATGCGCTGTCCAGCATCTCACAAATATCACTGTGAACATTGAGCAACGCTGTCTATATTGAATGCAAAGCAATACTCTATCTCTCTCTGTTGAATGCAACATGCATCCAAGATATCTGGCAGATTACAAACCTGGGGGTCACCAAGAAATTACTGATGGAATCTTCCAGCGTGCTTTGTCAACGTGGAAATGGTTTTTCACTGTGGTCATCCTGAGACACAGACACATCTGTATCAACCAATGACATTTCAGACAGGATCGACTCAACAAGCTGTACGTTGTTGTTGTCCGTCCAACATAGGCCTGACTCTAGCATTCAGCAGTGAGTTTTTCATGGGCTCTTTTGCCATCTGCTGGCCCGACTTTCTTGTCCACTTCCATTATGTCAGGTATACCCATAAACGGCGGAGATTTGCATGGTGTTTGGTTGACTGAGATTAAAAGATCGCCGACACCCTGACACATATTTTGTTATCCTAATGTCAGCTGTGTCTTTATAGTGTAGCATATAACACATTGGGGATTCATTGGGAAACGGTCATGATATAAATATTCACTAGTACCTTTACTGAATGTACACAGTATTGCTTCAAAAGATTTGTTGAGGTGCATTGTGTACATTTAATATCAACACTGAGTGTGTCTGGTTCCCTGGTAAACACAAATTGTATAGCTCAGGCTCTTGAAGCCACAGTTTACTGTACCTGAAGAATAGCTGACTTTGAAGGCTCAATGTAACAATCTGGTCTCTGCTTTAAACCAGTGGCAAGTTTCAGCCAAGGTGGTGGATTCTTCTTGCTGAAAGGCTGCCAATTCTTTCCAATTCGAGAATTGAAATCATACAGCTCTTTCCGCGTGTAGCCAGATCCAACCTGGTACAAAACCCAACAACATGATCCTGATATTAAGCATGTTCTTGAAATTATAGACAAAGCTATGGTTATATATATTATCGGCATGTATTTTAAACGAATGCATAAACAAGACTGCAACGAACACTTCATTACATGACCACCATTGATTAAATGTATCTAAATAACTCTCACATCATTATTTTGTATTACACAAGCTATATATGTATACTAGGAGAACAGGCAGATAGATCATGATTTTGACAAGATGAAGTTTTACGACATCTCTGCATGTATCCTGATTTTTGGTCTCACTGGCAGCCTCATATAACAGGAGATGATTTTAAAGCATTGATTAGACAGAAGCATGGACATCCAGCAGGTAACGCCAGCTTGAACCTGTATGCTTTCCTACAACTTCTGAGAAATCTCTTACTGGAGGTCTGCCTTACCCTACAGAAAGAGTGGAACTCGCTTGGTTTTCCCCCTGCCTCTGGTGGGACAGCTACTGCGCAGAGGAAATGAGACATGAGGTTACTTCTGGCTCCTACACCAAAGTAACCTCCAACCACCAGAACATCCAGTTCATCCATGAGACCTCCGATGTACTCGGGCTTGATCTTGTACCAGCCTCCCTTGCGCGTATTTGGTTTGTACACAGACTCCAATTCCTTGACCATGATGCCTTCTTCGCGGTCATCGATGGAGACATTCAGCGCTGTCACGCAATCCTCTCTGAAAGTCAATAAAAACAACTCTATGGACGCATCTCTAGAACATCTCCAGGAAAACTGTCAACTAAACCAGGCAATATTACCATTCACAGTTAAAAGTGTCATGCGTATCCAAATCCCATAATATTTAATTTAGTCAGGAAGTTTAATCTGGCATGCAACAACAGTTCAGTCAAACAAGAGGCCCATGGGCATTTATCATCTGCTTGATAACGTTGACAGAAGCAGTATTAGCACATTGCAATGTATGACAATCCAATTTAAAATATACCAAGTAACCTTCCAAATCACCTTAAATGCCTCAAGGTCAGTCACCCTATTTATATTTTACTAGTGTCACAGAGTCCTAATTTAAGTCAGATTTGCTCAAAGCCCAGCTGTTTTCATGTCAATGGCAATTTTGAGACAAGAGCACTGAACGACTCCAAAATGACCTTAAACACTAAAATCTCAAAGGTACCACATACACATGTTACAACTTGACCCACAAGTCCCAAATTTCACTCCATTTGGCTCTACTGCCAGCCCTTTTCAAGATACAGGCTATTTTGAGACAAGTGCACTGAATTACTCCAAAAGGGCCTAAACACTAAAAGGTCAAAGGTACCTTTGTATACATATAACAATTACCCATGACTCTCAAATATTACTCCATTTTGCTCTACGGCCAGCCATTTTCAAGTTACAGGCAATTTTGGGACAAGTGCACTGAATGACCCCCCAAATGACCTTAAATGCTAAAAGGTCAAAGGTACCCCATATACATGTTACAACTACCACCCCCATTCTGACATGTCATTGCCATGTATTCACATTAGCTACAACACGACTCTGACAACATGGCAGGCAAAGCACGGAATGAGGGCGGAGAAAGTGAAATGCACAAAAGAGCCAATCACAGCGCAGCATTCCTTCAGCAGACATGTGGTGGTTTGGGGGAAATCTCCTTCCAAACGTAAACATCCATTTGTCAACATGGAGGCCGGGTTCACTATGGTTTACTATGATCAACACTGGATTCAAGATGGTCACAAAAAGTTTATGGGTTTCTGTATATGAAAATGTATTGTCCTGACAATAACTTGTCTCGTTGTACATAACTTGGAGCCCAGACAGACCATTATATATCCAAATGCCATGCAGATAGTTACTCTTTTTATCACCAGCGTACTGCCGGCCTCACAATCATGAAACGATGCAATGTTTTTGCCAGTTCACGCATTTCTTGACATATCCCCACAGTTGCTTGCCAGCAAAGGGACACCCCATTGCCACTGTTTGTTGCGACAGAAAGTATGTCTCTTTAATATAAAATATACATGTATTGCATGATACACTATTTTTGACAAATCGGCTCATTTAAGGAAAACGTTATTCGAAACACTCTTCCGACATTTTAACTAGTGCCATTGTTTGCATTACCTATCATGCATATTGCGACTACAACGTTTGCCTGTGAGCTCTCTGATTGGCTCCTTGTTGAAATCTCTCGGAGAGTACCTGCCCAGAGTTCCGCAAAAAGCTGCCAATGTTACCATGGCCTCTCTGTGCTAAGTTTTGGAGAGGCTGTGGTTATGATGATGCTACCACCCCAAGTCCCAAATTTCACTCTGTTTCACCCTAAAGGTTAGCCATTTTCGAGTTACAGGCCAATTTGGGACAAAAGTGCACCGAATGACTCCAAAATGACCTTGAACACTAAAATGTCAATTGTCAAAGGTACCCCATATATTTTGTATGAGTGACCCCTGAGTCCCAAATTTCACTCCATTTTGAAAAACGGGAAAAATTATCTGCAGATATGGTGAATAGCTACTTTCAACAAAATATGATGTTAATTCATTTGATGGGTTCTGAGAAAACATGTTGTAGAGAGAGACCATGGATGCCTGCACCACGGCATTAGCTCTGCTGACAGAGTCAACCAGAGCTACAAATTTATTAATGCCATGAGGATCCCATCGGGGGATCAGTGTGAGAAATTGTCAAAAACAAACAAGCTGTATGCCAAAGTTCTGAAAAAATTAGGACAACCTAATTATTGTTACTTACTTTGTTCTGGCCTCCCGAAACTCTGACAGAATAATTCTGCCCTTAACAGGAGTGAACACTTGGCTTAAGAGTTTCTTCCTTTCTTTGAGAGTTTTGTTCGAGAGAACTTCTCCATTCAACAGCAGAATATCAAAGACACAGATCATTGGCTGGAAACCCTGGTCGTTTTCCTTGGACTTCATATCCAAGTTCTGACCCTTGTAACCTGAAAATACATCACAGAGCCAAGGTGATACATAGATGGTTATGCTGTACTGTGTTAGCACGTAACATGTAACCAGCCTAACTTAGGTTCTGTAACTAGAAGGAAAACAAAAGTCAGTGAATAATCCCTCTACAGCAAGTGAGTACAGAAACAGAATCAACAAACATTATTAAACCACAGAAATATGAAAAAAATTCCAAACCAAATCAGAACGGCAATGTAGTTGTCAAATTCAATATAAGGAATAGAGAAAATTGATTGAATCACACTGGAAAAATATATGAATAAACGAAAACATCAAAGTCACATACAACAGTAAATTAGAGGAAAGATGAGTAGATAAACTGGATAGAGAAACAAAGCCTCCCTCCCTTCCCCATGGGCCTTACTTGACCAAAGGCCATCATCATGATCATGTTAACATGGGAGATATTTGATTTCAAACGGAAGTAACTCTCAAAGCAAGGTGTGAACACTGTAAAGCTCTATCAAATCGATGCATATATAATCAATATATATGTACTTAAACCAAAATGGCTGCTATCAGTTTTAAGCATGTATTGCAGTTTACCAATGGTTTCTGTAGCAGGATCAAAAGCCACCATTTCCCCATCTAGGATAACTGACTTCACGTCAGGCTTGAAGCAATGATGGATGTACGGTGTGAAGTTCCCATCATCTGGGTTTTGTCCATACACGTGAGTGTATTCATTTCCACTGGAAGAAGATACATCATCTAATGAAACAATGTACATTTACCCCAAAAGGCATAGGTTTATTGCAGACACGTAGCAGCATATGAATTAAAAACAACTTCTAAGACCCGATACAAGTACACTGTGACTATTGTCCTCAAGGTTAAGATTTCCTATATGACAGTATGAGCTCCACTGGAGAAAAACACAGCTGATCAACTAGAAACAACATGGTAATGAAGCGGAAAATACAAATTCCACAATAAATTTTTGGCAAAAAATTTTTGGGTGGAATGTGATTCTCCTAATTTTCTATTTCTTGATCCGAATTATTTAGAATTTTCTGCATACTGACCTTCTAGAGAAGTATTTATAATCCTCCTCTTCTTTATGCAGCTGCATTCGTTCTCCATCAAACTTGGTTTCTATGATGTAAGGTTTGTTGTCAAACATCTTGTCAATCTACAAGAAGGAGAACACCAAGCTTTTTTGATCTTTATCTGCATGGACATGCATCTAAAGGGTTGAGAGGTTGGTGACTACCTGTAGTACCAGCAAATGTAATGGTTGTATTTGTAGCTGAGCTCTGGCACCTGCAGCATACAAAGATTTTTTGGTGTTGTTGTTGTTGAGTGGCACAGTACAGTAGCCCCTCAATTTTACAAACCTCTATTTTAAGACCACCCTTGGTTATAAGACTGCTTGATTTGGTCCCAAAGGGCAATTTTCTGTGTTAAATGACCTTTAGATATTTTAAGACCACCTGCAATATAAGACCACATTTTCTTGGTCCCATGGGTGGTCTTAAAATAGAGGGACCACTGAATTACAGAAAGCTTGAAAGACTGTAGCAGATAGCTGTCAGATTATGAGCACCCTAACCTCTTAACCAGAGAATGATTTCGTGGTTCAGGGTCTTATATATATGTCTGATGCAAAACATCAGTGAAGCAAACCCATAAATTGGAAGCCAACAGCTTGAATTTTTGTTATCACAAAGAAAGCATTTATAATACACTGTACATGTTGTATGGATACCGCAATCTTTACCCAAGCCATCTGTCGTTACCTTATTTGGGTTTCCACGATCTCCAAGCATTGGACGGAATGGAGCAAAGAGGGAAATTTCGACCTCATGCAAGCGTACTGATGGATCATGCAGCATCTCACACACCTGAACACAAGAGAAAGCATGCAATACCATATGGAACACCAGCCAGACTGCTGCAAGTTAACTCAACAAACTACGATGGTGACACGAATGAATACATTCATTTTGGTACAATTTTGTTGCTACAAACAAACAAACAAACAAATTATTACACTGGCACCACAGTGAAGTTAAGCATTTCCCAAGTAGTTTTCATGTCAGTTAAAGAAGTAAAGCATATGTGGCCACAAGGGTACATGTATATGGTCTGTGTTTATGCTACCCAGAGTCACCATTAATTATGTGTGATAATGTATCATGTACCGATATATTTCACAGCTGAATTTTACAGTGGAACCTCACTTTGCGCCCACCTCAGAATTAAGACCACTTCAGAATATTAAGACTACCTCAGAAATATTAATAATAATAATAATATGTAGTTCTTATATAGCGCTTTTTCTTGCCAAAGCTAGCTCAAAGCACTTTACATATTATTACCCCTGGCAGACCTGTCATATCCATCACCTGCTCAAGTCCCTCGGGAGTATACACCCGGATACACGCTTCAAGGTGCCACTCGTAATCTAAGTAGAATTGCCATTTCTGTCTGTAGCCAGGTACTCATTTATGGCTGAGTGAAAAGAGGCACCATTGTCGTCACCCATAGCCCACGCGGGACGGTTTATGCTGAGCCAACTGCTTTTGGCGGCACTTGAACCCACGATTTTGTGGTTCGGAGTCCGACGCGCTAATCATTCAGTCATCGTAACCCAACTACTGTCACATGTACAGTTTTTGTGTTGTTATAAACAATTCAGGCCTTATCTAAATGGCATAGTTGTTATCCTTGACCCTGAAAATGTATGTTTAGACACAAATATTATGATCCTATGTGGCCTACAAGCTGAGATATTGGCAGATATAGGTTTTTGCATAATGGCCGCCTTAAAAAT